>WLWD01006098.1_pt1 | contig 189869 bp, 106 predicted proteins | sample 6712731 | NCBI WGS metagenome assembly WLWD01 (sample SAMN12718690, study PRJNA576275) | sponge metagenome | isolation source: marine sponge | host: Mycale hentscheli | place: New Zealand: South Island, Marlborough, Capsize Point | collected 2014-11-01 | reverse complement strand
TTCGGCGTGGAATGGTGGCAGGTGTGAGCCTCCTCCGTGGGAGCACCAGCATAGCTCTATGCAAGGTCACCAAGTTGGTCACTTAGAGCAAAACCTGTCCAAAGTGCTCATGGAGCCAGACGTTGATCCATTTTCTGACCTCCCGAAGGTGTGGGGCGAGAGTAAAAAGGTTATTAGAAAGCGCCTGTGTGCACAACCTCCACCAAATGTTGATGAAGGAAAGGAGAGTGGAGAGAGTGAGACAACTGCTCCTTGCAGTACTAACCAGAGTCAGAGTGTTTCTAGCAGCATGCAAAACCCTTGTGGTGGGATCAAGCAGGATGAAAGTGTGTCTGCTGGGAGTGTCATTCGTTCTTCTTCAATGCAGCTTTCTTGCCCTATTCATAAGCTGGGCGTGTTGAACAAGACTGCAGTAGGAGCTCAAAAGTCTGAAGATTCCTCCTTGGAAGATATTAACAGCACTATTACTCTAACAGAGGAAGAAATGAAGTCTTATTCTCAAGTTGAATAACCAGTTGTAAACTTTTTAACTTTTCTTATTGAATTCTGTATACCTTGTCTTGGACTTGCTGCCGGTATTGGGACTCTTGAATGTGTTTTAAGATTAATTTTACTATTGTGTTACTGTAGTTGTTGCTTTTGGTTGTTTGAAATACTTTTAACTGGGCTTGACTGGCTAGGGGCACCTTACAGATCCAGCTGCCCTAAAAGGGTAGCAGCTGCTCTTTATGGCAGCTGACATGCTGGGACTTTTAGGGACCTTTTACCCAATCATGTTCTGGTAAAGGGTAATTGCAATTTGCAGGCATGCTCTCTCGTGGTCTTTTTTTTTTTTTTTTTTTTTTTTTTTTGTCTTTTTTTTTCTTTCAATCATTTACCTAGCCATTCCAAGAACCTAGCTTAGTCAATTTCTTATTTTGTTTAACCTGATGATTTGAGCACAACAAAACCAAACTATCTAATGCTAGGACTATAATTGATTGATAGCAGCTTTTCTCTAAACAACTAATGTATATATATAATTGAAATTTAGCCCCAATAAATTGCACAACCTTGCTAAGGTCTGTGTGAAGTTTTAATCTTTGAATTGAGGATACCAGAAGTAGTCCCTTGCTCGGTTGTTGTCAAACTCGTTCTTGAGGTATTTATTGGATCACCCATGCGGGCAGTAGGAGTCAAGCAACTACATTCTAAAGTTACCCTTCTCCTTTTCATTGGAGGCCAATTTCAATCCCTGTTACCTCACACTGGCGCTGGAGGTGGTCTTTCTTCTCGCGCAAGCTCTAGCATCTCTGAGGTGCTGAAACTGACCAATCACCTTTTCAAACAAGGACGAGAGAAATGCAGAACTTATGGCTGTTCTAGTTTCCTGGTGTTATAATTGAGATTCGTCTGACCAACTGTCGTTATAGATTGCCTTGCTGTTATGATTGTTATTGTTGTTGTTGTTTGATCTTATCATGGTATTATTGTATTTATTGGTGCCCTATATAGAACATCTGAGTAGCATAACATTTCTGACTAGGGTGTATGAGAGTTGTTCTTCTTCAGTTCTTTCTGTCATGTGTTTAATTCGTGGTGACAGTGAGTTTTTCTTTTCTATTTAAAAAAAAACAACAACAAGAAGAAACAGAGAAAACAATTTACTAAAGAGAAGAGAATACATCCAATAATTTTATCTTTTTAATGTTTATCTTGATTTGAAACAACATGGTTGTTTGTGTGGATCAGATTGATTAATTATATTCGCTGTTTTATTTTATCATGACACATTTAATTTCATTCCACCAGAATCCATTAGTAATATGATTAGACATCATGTACATTTTTTTATTGTTATTATTATTGTTGTTAATTATTATTATATTATTATTTATTTATTATTTATTTATTTGTATGTAGTTATTAAGGAACATGAAGGTTCAGTTTGCTGGATTACTTCGTGAAACTGGATTCATTTCATCGGCCACTCCCACTGCCCCGGCAGACAACCACAACTCTGACAACATGAAGCTGGTGAAGGCAGTGCTCTGTGCGGGGCTTTATCCCAACGTCATCAAACTGGAGTCCAGAAAGCCTGGCTTGTGAGGGCAGTTTAGCTCGAGTGTTTGTGTTTGTCCTTGTGATAATTTATTTTTCTGACTATTTTAATTTCATTGATGAAGTTTGTCTTCGCTTATAAAGTACCAGCTTGACTATTTGTACTTTTATGAAATTGCTAACGAAGCGTGTTTTAGCTCAAAAAAATTACTATAGTCTATTTGTACGTGTATAAAGTAATAAAAATAAAATAACAACCTTACCAAATGCAATTAGCTCCTTTGTCTACTCATATATTGCAAAACTAGTGGAATGATGTTATTATAATTGTCATCTTTTTTTAACACTTCATTTTATTCTCTGCAGACCTCCTAAGTTGTATACTAAAGAAGGTAAAGTGTCTTTCCATCCCAAGTCAGTGAACTGCGATGGCCGTGCCTTCGACAGTGGCTACATGATCTATCACACCAAGATGAAGAGCTCCAGCGTGTTTGTCCACGACTGCTCCACCATCCCTCCTCTGCCCCTCCTCTTCTTTGGCGGGAATGTCTCGGTGCAGCGCGATGACGAACAGGAGACTATTTCTGTGGATGATTGGATTGTTTTCCAGGCTGCAAAACGGACAGCAGAGCTGGTACAGGTCAGTTGATATTAAAAATGTGACAGATATACATGTGCGCAACTTGACACACCCACTGTTACTTGTTTATTAACCCTCAGTGTGCATGTGCTAGAGGGTTATAGTAGTCATCCTGTCTGTTAGTCTGTCTGTCATGCTCTGATTTTGGAAGTTACTGACAATTAACTGTTAATTTGGGTATGAACTTACTCAGTACGATGATTTAGGACTTTATTGTGCTACTTTTTTTAATTTCAAGCTGATTTTTGAGAAATCATGAAACTGTGAGCTCCGCGTAGGTAGGTACTAGTTTTTGTGGTTAAATCACATGAGCAAATAATTTCTTACTGCAGTAGTTTTGCTTTATGCGGGTAAGTTAACAGAGTGCTGGAAGTGGAGTTTCGTGTTGAAGATACGTACTGGTGAGTGTCTCTGACCTGTTTAGCTTCTTCTCTTATCAAGACGGTGTTTACATCTACCGTTATCATTGCTCCAGCTATATTGATACCTGATTAAAATAATATAGCCAATAAATTATTCTTTTGGTCTGATGATTTAGCTAGCTCGTGTATATTAATGCTGAGGGTTCGCACCTTTGGTGCTCCATTGATACTGAAAGTTTTCTATTTATAGCACAATTTTGATGAGGAAACGTAGGGCAGGCAGGGGAGATTAAAGTTCGAAGTTTAGTGTAAGGAAGCAGTCGTTATACAACCAGACTGCTCACGTGGTTTTTGTTTTTAGATTGCAAGGGTCAATTCTGCGAAGGCACTGGCTCTACTAAGGAAACATAGCAATCATGCGTATAACTTGTACTTTAGAAAAATAGCACTAGATTCGTTGTAGAATAAATTCAACAGGATTAAGCTAAACTCTATTGATAATTTTTGGTAAAGAGTCTGTTAAAATGGATTTCTACCATGGCAACTGATGACTGTCAGGATTTTAGTGATACACCAGGTCAGACAAACATGATTATTGGCATGATTATGTGCACAGCTCTCTAAATTTGTATGTATGTTGTAGATGAAATATTACGTTTCAGAGTAAAGCAATACATTCTGTCTAAATTTTTTTTCAAGACTTCTGTGTATCGTCATCACTGTCTCTATTACTGTGAAGACTCACACGGTCATTGCAGTTACACCCACCGTAATTTCCTAACTACATCTGCAGTTCACAATTGTAGTAATGACATAATTGATAAATAAAAAAGGCAATGAAGGCAAAGATATCTTCTGATCACACTCATTGACCAATATGATTTAAATGTTTATGTAATCCTTCTTGGCCTTCTATAATATCAGTCTAGCTACATACTCTATTTTGAAAGCATACTACCAAGCCACTTGTTTTTAGGAGCTACTGCCATAAAGATTTACAAAAAAAAAAAAAAAAAAGAGAGAGTTTTTCCAGTAAGTGTTAGCTGTATATGAAGAAGACCCATACCATTTAGTACAAAGAAAACAGCAAGTTAGTTTGGCAAGCATCAGCTCAAGTTAATTTACACTACTTGTTCATGAATCTGTGTGCACTGTGTATTGCTATAATAAAGAATCATTTGACTTTACCTGATACTGAAATTTACGTTTTGTCAACATTTAAAGAAAGAATTAATTGTTATTTTAGTTGTACACGTTGAAACAGAATTCAAATTCATGTAGGGTTTTATGTAATTCAGAATTCAATTTGTGCATTTTTGGAATGCGCACACAATTATGTATTTACTGGAATTATACTCTGACCTATGACCCAAGGGCTCCAATCCGTGTGATTGTCTGAAACTAGAATGACAGTGAGTGAATAGAGTACTTGAGCCAATAAACCCATATAGTTGTATTCAACCCTCCATAGCTGTGACTAGCAGATGGTTTTAATGCAGTCAAGGCTAACCTTGACTTCACAACTGGCTGCACGGGAGAGAAATAAAGTGAGCTCTTAGATATCTAAAGGATGAATCCCGAAGTTATGCTGGAAAAAAGAAGACGTTTTCCAGCTTGAAATAAAAAGTATAGGAGTCAGTGGACTCTGTTTGGTTGTGCGAACTGGAAGATACATATATCTAGTTGCTCCAGCTCATTTGGCGGCCTCTGTGCACCCATATGGACAACAACAAAAAAGATAAAACACACTTTGATGCCGTTTCTCCCTGAGTATTCAAAATGGCCGCACTTGGGCAACCAAGCTAAGTTAGTCATAGGACCTCCCCCCCATATGGAGACAAATCAGCACAAAAAACAAAACAAAAAAGACTTCATTGGTATGGACATTTCTAGGTTCAAGTATTAGCCCTATGGAGTGTCTCTGGGACTATTATGCTAGGATAGGTTTGGTGATGTTGTAGTTGATGTCACAGCAAATGAGATTGAAAGACAAACACACACTGCACACACACATATACATACACACACACACCACACACACGCGTACACACACCATACACACCACACATACACACACCATACACACCACACATACACACACCATACACACATCATACACACCACACACACATGCGTACACACGCATACACACACCATACACACGCATACACACACACACACCATACACACGCATACACACACACACCATACACACTACACACACACGCATACACACACCATACACACTACACACACATGCATACACACACCATACACACGCATACACACACCATACACACGCATACACACACACACCATACACACACACACACACCCACACGCATACACACACCATACTCACCACGCACTTATAACAATGTTAATTTTTGTTGGCATAGTTGATTCGCTCACAAGTGAGACATTCTGATTAGAAAAATAAGTTTGAACATAAATAGGCGGAGTTTCAGAGAGATAGACTCTAGAAGGTTACTACATGCCGTTTAATTTTGTAAGCACATCTGTGGTATGATTTAGTTGACATGGATACACATATTATATATATCATTTTGTAAAGCCAAAATGATTTGTGCACAGAAGGGTGCACACACATTATGTATATTATTTTGTACAGCCAAAATGACTCAGTGTCATAATGTCAGGATTCCACTGGCCCCAATTATTCTAATTAGCACCTTCTTGTGAGGTTGCCCAGGTACACATGTGGTACTTCTTGTGGCTTACGCTCTCCCAAGTTTTCACATCTTCTGTTTATAGGCTTCTCTTCAAATTTCTCACAAGGGCTTTATCAAATTTTCTAAAAACAAATGAAAGTACCTTTGTGGTAGAAGATTGTACCTATTGAATAGCTAAATGCAGTTTTATTCATCAAGTATCACATTTGACTGGACTTGCATGACTCCTTCACCACGTGCAAAAACTCCCTTCTATAGCATTTAGACAAACACCTTTAGATGGACACCACCATATAAAGAACAGCTTTAGTTTGTGTGTAACAATTTATGTATGTGTGTGTGTTTTTTATTATTCTTTTTTTTTTTTTTTTGCAGGATCTTCGACGTGAGCTTGATTCTGTGTTAGAGCGCAAAGTGGCCAATCCTCGCATGAAATTGTACGACCCTGCCCAGAACAGCCACTCACCCATCTCTCAGCTCATTCAGGCCATCATGGATCTCATCACCACAGAAGACTACAGTCTCCAGGTCAGGCTGCTGGTTGACGTTGACTAGGACCGGCAGACGACAGGGACAGACGACTGGGACAGACGACTGGAGAAGACTGGAGAAGACGACTGGGACAGACGACAAGACGACTGGGACAGACGACTGGAACAGCTGGGACAGACGACTGGGACAGATGACCAGGGTGGACGACTGGGGCAGGACACAGTTATATATTATTGATTAGCTTTTTACCTAATATTCGAGAAAGAGATTTTGATAACAATAGTTGCTACTATTCATAAGAAAATCACACATCAATTATAGGCTAAAAGAACTTTTTGTAGTCTGTTTTGGCAGACTTTATTTTATATTAAAAGAGAAATTATTTGCCATGAACTGATGAAGTCTGAGGCACAAATATGTAATGCAGATGAAGCAACAAGTGTAACTGTGTTTATTATTTGAGTCCAGGTATAAGGATTTTACGAGGTTTGTACCCACAAATTAAAATGGTATCTAAAAATGAGTTAAACGCCAGTAGTTTAGTTTATTCTTTGCTATCCTATCAATTTTTGTGAATAGGAATCGAGAGGGAGAGATGAATGGAGAGTTGAGTGTGGATTATTTTTAGGGACGTGAAGTTTATTTCTATTTGTTATACATGCTCTCTGTGTATTTTATTATTTTTTTAATAAAAATATGTATTAAGGTAGTATTTCTGCCCATGTTAATTGTTTGTCTATAGGCTGCAAGATTGGCATCAGGGAAACATTTGTATGCTCGAGGGAAATGATCCATCAATACAATACTGTACTTATATTATGCCATTATTTATAAACCTTCCACAGTATTTATTCACAGCACGTATGTACTTGACTTTCACGTAACATTACTTTTTGAATTCATGAAATAAACAGTGGACATTGCTTGTGTGTGTGTGTGTGTGCGTGTGTGTGCATGTGTGTGTGTGCGTGCGTGTGTGTGTGCGCGTGAATTACGTGAATCCCACATGTGATATTGATGAGAAAAGACTGTAAAGCATCCATTGATTGGCCAGAGTGCCAGAGCCAGTGGTTGTCACTAGCATTGATGGTGGTTGTTGATTCATTGGAAGATCTGTTGACCAAGCTCCTGACTATGTAATTACCTGTGGGGTATATAAAGCAGGCAGTCAGGAGTGAGGGTTAGATCTGTTTAGAGTTCCCTGCAATGGCTGTTCCTACTGCTGATAGTTTGGTGGAGCAACACTTCCAGAAGTCACTGACAGCTCCAACAGTGCAATCAACAGGAAGAGTTCCAATTGAGGATTGGGAGCTAGAATATTTGAACATTTTGGAGAGTGTTATACAGGAATCGGAGACTCGCAGAGCGGCGGCTGGTGTTGTATCTCTGGATATGCAAAGTCAAAAGGCAGCTGGTTACTGCAATCACTCGAAGGAGCACATAGAATACAGAAGAAGTCGTATCAGCTATCAGTATTCTTACAAGTACCCCACTCCATATCAACTCCATGAAAGCGTTACCTCAGGAGACCAAAATCCACTTCAAAGTACCTTTACCTCGGCAGACCCACACCAAGATCCCTATCCATCTTATGTCTACCAGGATACATCATCTGCCATGTCTTCATTTAACGCTCTACAATCATCTATACACCACCACCATCCATCATCTACACTCATTTTTAACTAACTGAAGGTTTTTAAAACTTTTAAACACATTTTTAAAAAAAATTCAAGTGTTTATTGGTTGCTATTTTTGTTTTCTTCCCTTCACCTCTCCTTATATATTTTTTCTTGTTCCATTTCTTTTGTGTCAGAGTCTTTCTATTTGCTCCTTTTTTATGACAGTATCATTTACATATCTTTTGAATTTAAGAAACTTAAAAAGTAATCCAGCAAACTTAAAAAAAAAAAAAAAGTTGTTGGTCTTATACTATTTTGAAGAATTCTAGATAAGCTATTGTAATGGGGACAAGAAGTAGAGTCAGATGTGTCACAGTGGGCATTGAAGCAGTGTTGTTGTTATAGCAGCATACTACTCCGCAGTCCATCAAGATGGCGTCTATTTCAATTTCCAGGTGGTCATAGCGATCTTGTCTTTTCACAATAATGGTGGAATCACTGCATATCCCGTGCGTTAGATACCACTGCATGGCAGCTGCGAATTTCTCACATTTCTTGGCAAACAGTGAGTAGTCAGCACTCTTCCACCGGTCAACAAACAGCGAAGCATCTTGCCAGGTGCAGAAACTGTATCCAGAATTACGTATGCCGTTTCCAGAAATGTTGCGGTTGTCTCTGTATTTGTAGTTAGGGTCGTTGACATCCAGTATGTGTACTCCAGATGATGGGACGAACTCGTATGTGAATCCACGATACTGGATGAACTGATGCTCTGTGAGAGAGCTGCCAGCAGCTGCTGAAGGAAACGCATGGCCCACATAAACTGTGTAAGCATTTTTTTCCACGTCAGATTTGAAGCATTTTTCTTCCAGTCCATTGTTAGGGACGCACTCGCTGGATAAAGTGCAGCGGTGAATGCGATTCTTACATGTTGAGTCCACGGGGCAGAAATAGTCTGTGTTGTTGAAGCCACACAGTGGTGAGACATCATCCATCTTAACTGGACTACCATTGCTGGTGGAGCTGACCGACTGGACCAATAGGTAGGAAAGAAGGAGCAGAAATATGGCCTTGTGTCGAAGGGCATCCATCGAACCTGCAGCAACTCTGAGGGAGAAATACTGCAAGGAATTGACTGTTGTCTCATAATGGCAACTAATATATTGCCAAATGGCATTGTTGTAAGCATGTTGGTGTTCCCATTAGTGTAAGCATGACTTCATGTGGGAAAACTATTGGTAAGCATGCAGCCTTTCCTTCTCATGACTAGTCTCGCGTAGCCAGACTATCTCTAAACGTGAAGAGTTCAGAGATGTTTGATAATTGGGAGCAATTTAAATAATATTTTTACAATCACTACTACAAGGTGTTGTCCTTGTTGTTGTATACACAAATAATATGCACCACTGGGTGTAACCAATGGAGCTGGCTGATATATATATAATACTTATAGCACGAGTCAGAGTACAATATGGGAAAATATTTTACGAGCATGCAAAATATTTTCACGAGCCAAAGGCGAGTGAAAATGTGGCGTGAGAGTAAAATATCATTCCCATATTGTACGACGAGTGTGATAAGTGATTTATTGCTTCTTTGAAATTTTTCTCAACCGGTTACAATACAATTTTCATTGATTTTACTCGCTACGCGCGCGCTACAAGGAGCGTACAATATAAACCGTACAATATGGGAGAATACAGAACGCTCGCGTGATGCGGAAATATTCAAGTAAAAATATCAAAGCTGCAATAAATATATATATATTATATAAAATATATAATTTATTCCACGCTAGATATCTTCACAATGTAATGGCCATTTCTTTTGGCTGAGCTCGCCTATTCTGGACAGATATAGACTTAACAATGCACTTTCTACCCACTCTGTCAGAGGAATTAGGCTTTTTGGCGGACGTTGTGCGCGGGGAATACCACGATAGGTTTGAAATGGACGACGTTATGTGCAGAACAGTTGACCCTCACCTTTGACCTAGAGCGTGGCCGATTAAATGAACCTTGAACCTTAAGCACCCACGCATGCACACATGGCTGACCACCGCTGCGGGACTGACCATTTCTGCGCCGACAGACCCACCTCAAGCAGCACCTCAGTCATGTGAATTATATGATCACTTGGAAAAATAGCTGTGGGTACACATCAAAATTTTGCAACTGTAGTTTTGTAATTATAATACTTGCTCACACAACAATCAAAGGGTGTGGCTTCAATTTTGGACGTGACCTCTGTTTATTCTAAAAGTTGAAGCAAATGTTATACTGTGTGACACATATTCTTAAGTCAACAGACCACAACTCCATAAACTGAGGAGCAACCTACATGTGTATAGTATAACATTCCCAATGCCATTGACAAAATACTAATGAACTATTCCATAAGTAAAATACTGTAAATTTCCAGTATGAAGAAGTTCTTAAAGAGTTGGATTATGACAGTGTCAGTGATAGGTTTAGTTGTCCTCAATACTTCAGTAGATTTTCCTTCAAACAAGGATTGAATCATCACTGGAATCGTATCCACGGCAATTCCTTGGACACTCTTGCATCTCAAACCTGTAACAAAGAAGGGAAAGTAATCACATGTTACTAAAGGTCCAGTGCTCCTTTCAGGAACACAATGCTGTTTTCACTACAGTACAGTACAGCACTTGATGTTACACTGCTCATCTCTACTTGATAAAGGTCTCAATAATAACCATTAAATAGGAATGCTTAATTAGAAAACTAAAATATACATTATGAATGTAAGAACGTAAAAAAAGCAAGAAAAGTACCTCTTACTAAGATGAATGAAAGAGACCACAATGGCACTTTATATACTGTACACATATTATGTATGTGTAAGTGTATACAATAATGAGTTTGTACATGAGGAAACAGGTGTGACGAGCCCCACAATAAAAACTTTAATTTGTACAGACATCGTGGCAAAAGCTCTACAATTTACTCATGGGCTAATACAATAATTTGTAATAATTGAAACGATCATTTCTCAATGATTTTACATGTCACAGTTGTTCATGCCACAGTTGTTATGTATGTGCATATGATACAGAGAGTACATATGATTGCAACATTGTGCTCGCATCTATCAGGGAATCCTGTACAACATGGCATCAAAATGTTGGATGGCGTCACTAAACTTAGCTGTAATTACAGAAATGGGGTGTTGCTTGTGGGTGTGCCCACATGAAGTGTTAAGGAGAAGAAAGAAGAGAACATTGTGTGTATGTGTGTGTGTGTGTGTGTATTAGAGACCGATATGTGTTTGTGTATCATTTAGAAGTAGCTTGCATAGCTGGTGTTTATTGTGTTGATGAGTCCCGAGTTGTTTGTGCAGTTAGACTCATATATATAACAATTATAAGGGCGGGGTAAATAAAACAATTAAGTGGCATATATAATACAAGTATAGAGTATTGAAACAGGATTGTTATAATAAGCTAAATAAACTGAGGTGGAACACGTCACTGATGATGAAGAATCCGCGAACATTCTCACTAGAGAGATTCAAAGTGAAGATTGCAATCCTATCTGATATACAATACACAAGGTGTTGTGGATCCTTCTAAAGATCAATGCCTACTTGCAATACAAACTAAATCCCAACTACAAACGTATCAGCAATACTTACACACAGTAGTCTATATTGAATTTACATTCAAATAACTAAAATTTATGTATGATTTTAAATGAATAACGATTATGGTGATTGATGAATACAAGGAACATAAGTTAATATTAACACACGAAATCTTTACAATTTGTTACTATTATTATTAGCCCTCAGTGTGCATGTACAAGAGGGACTATCCAGCAAGTTGAGGACTTGATCCCAGCGTAGTCTATTGACACGCACTACACCAAGCAGAAACAGAGTAACTAGTGCAGTGAAGCCCCACTAGCGGGTATGGTAACGTCATAATTCCAGTAAGAACAGTCAATGACAGTGTTCTGGTGAACGAAAATAAGAACAAATAAGCATGCGTGAATACTAATGATGAAATAAAATGTAATGTTATAGTTGTTCTGGCAGTCAGAGAAAACATGAAAGTTTGAGAAAACATGAAGCTGTTGGTTTCACATAGGGTACTAACTGTTGTGGAAAAGGTCCCCCTATCGTCACGTCGTAATCATGTGAGCAAATAATTCCTTGCAGTTTGAGATAGTTTTGCTTAATCCTGAGAATTTAACAGAGAGTTAAATAAAGATAGATTGTAAAAGATTCTACTAAACTTTTCTAAGCAGTACGAAACATCAGAACCATCTTCACATAAATATTTAGAAGAATACTACATATGTTGCACTTGTAATACGTAACTAAACTATTTGTCGCTCAATGTAATACACGTACATTACATTTTATTTCACAAAAATGGGACATGTGATACAGGAAGATTGGCCTTGCTAATGTAGATATAAGCATGCATATTGAAAGACATGTTTGCAGTAACATTTTTAACACATGGTGGAATTCTAATATTAAATTAATTTGCTTCCATCAGCTCAAGATTTATGAATGGCAAAGTAAACAAAATAGTTGATGGTCTCTTTCATATTTTGATGCACACAAACTTCCACTAACTCACAAAAAAACTGATGTGGAAGAAAGTGGGTAGTTAGAAAGGGAGTCATCAACATGGGATAGTCTAGTATCGCCAGACCCTTTACCTACCGCTACATGGGAAAAGGTCTGGTAGACTGACATAGAACAGTTTGTTAACTACAATTCACCTTATTGGTATGGTTACCTGGTGTCATCCTCCTAAACTACACATTGGCTGTCTGAGCTGATGTGAGCCCGTGGTCATGTGTGCGCATGCTCCTTGTGTGAGGCAGCGGTATGACCTTGGACCCACCCCCCCTGTGTGGCCTTGGGGTGAGAGACTCGGCAGGTCAGTGGCAATTAGCGCTAATTGCCCTGCATCGCCAGAGTCCCCCAAAGTGGCCGTAGGAGGAGGCCTACACCCCCAAGGTTAGAAGTGATAGGTTAGGAAAGGGGGTTGACAGCTCTCTTACCAATGGTAGTAGGCTGTATACCTGCGAAAGTAAGTACAGACAAGCATACACAGTGAGAACTGAGAGTTATGACAAGAGTAATGCTGAACTACCCTTGACCCCCAACCTTCTCCCTCTCACTGGCTGTGTGATGTGGCTATCCAGTGACTACGTATTGGTTCCTTGGAGAAGGGAGTGGTGCCACTGACCTTGGAGCTGTGATCAGCGCCTGGTACTTAAAAGACTCCAGCCATCATGTCTGTCTCAGTAACTTGAATGGGCACAGCTTCAGTAAACCAGGACTGGTGAGTCCTGCATACTCCCATCTCACCTGCTTTCACTGCATGCTGAAGTCTAAGTAGACTCCAGGAACTCAACCTGAGTAGTAGCTGAGTGAGGGAGAGTGCCCCTAGTAGTCGCTAATAAGTGAGGGAGAGTGCCCCTAGTAGTCGCTAATAAGTGAGGGACCACATTCCCAGGTAAGACGGCAGAGTGTAAATATCGCAGTTAGTGATTAGCTGAAGGGCTGCTTGCTCTAGAAGCAGTGAGGGGCAGTACGCAGTAGTATTCGATGTTGACTGAAGGGCAGCCTGCCCTGGACAGATACTTTAAGGTGGTCTGTCTGACCGTCACACCCCTACTGGGTGGATAATCTAACCTCACATGCTAACAGTACCATAACTCCTCTCTACACCACTCTTGCCATAGCCAAGTGGCATGTGACTCCAAGACTTACTCCTATATACCAGTACTAATGTTCAACCCTCCCCTGGTTGCATTATCTGCTCAAGACCCTATTCACATGGAACTTTAAGTCGGCATTAGCTATTAATAACAGTGGGTATGCCAGGTGGAGGCAGCAACAGACATAAGTGAGAAGGAGCATGTCCTGATCACGTGACGGGGGAACAGATAGGCCGCGAGCCTGAGAATACATAAGCAAGTGAGCCTGTGACTAAATATGCAGTGAGCCTGAGAATAGATAGGCGGTGAGCCTGAGAATACCTAGGCAGCAAGCTTCAGAAAACATAGGCAGCAAGCCTGATAGTGCATGCAAGAATAGATAGGCCCTGGGCCTCAGTGTGAGATTAGGTAGGCAAGTCTGATAGTGCAAGATTGGATGGCAGTGAGTCTGAGAGTGCACAGATAGAGTATGACGATGTGCAACTAGATAGGCAGCAAGTCTGAGTGTGAGGATGGGTAAGAACAAGAACAAATACTACTCAAGCATGACAGTACATCAGTAGTGAGTCTGGCTGTGGCAAGGCAGCACACGAGTGTGAGATAGGTGGCGAACCTGATAGTTGGAACTGGATATCCGGGTGTGGCACTAGATAGGTGGCTAGTTTGAGTACGAGAATAGATAGGCAGTGAGCCTGAGAGTGCACGAATACATTGGTGAGCTAGAGAGCAACAGCATTGGGTGTGAAAACAGATGGACAGTGACATGAGTGTGAGAATAGATAGAGAGTGAGCCTGATAGTGTGAGAATAGATAGGCAGTGAGTCTGCTGGTGTGAGAATAGACAGGCAGAAGCCTGATAGTGTGAGAATAGACAGGCAGCGAGCCTGAGTGAGAGTGAGAGAATAGATGACAGCAAGCCTGCGAGTGTAGACATGCAGTAAGCCTGATAGTGAGAGAATATGAGCCTGATAGTGTAAGACTAGACAGGCGGCGAGCCTAACAGTAAGAGAATAGACTGCTGTGAGCCTGAGAGTAAGAAAATAGACATGCAGCGAGAGTGAGAGAATAGACAGGCAGAGAGCCTGATCATGTGAGAATGTAAGTCCAGTACCAATAGAGTGACGGGCAGCGTGCCCTGCATAGACACTTTCAAATGGGCCCCAACGGACCGTCACACCTCTACTGGGTGGAAATCTAACTATATGCACTAGAACCTTCTACCCATGCTCTATATAATGCCACACTGGCCATAGTGTAGTGTGGCTTATAAGTCCCAAGACACATCCAGCACTACAGTTCATTCTCTAATCTCTCTCATTATGTAACCCCTATTTGCTCCGCCTCCCTTCTCATGTAACACTTCTCATGTCAGCATAAATATCAATTACAGCATGCAACCTGACTGATTCAGGAGTTTCTATGCTTTTGAGAGTACTGATCACTTTGACAGAGCCAATCTTGGAAATACAGTGAGAGGGTCTGGCCATTACTAAATACTGCAGATAGTTACTAATATACAATGGACAATGATGATCATAAACTTTTGCATGAAGGTTCGAATGAGAAGAGTGGGAGCCAGCTATGCACCCCCCACCTGTGACAAGTCTATGCCTGACCATAACAAGGGTTGGCAGCATGCTTTCGTGATTTAGAGATTGCAACTGTGGGTAGAGTAACAGCATCAGGACTAGAGTCAAACTCTTAACCCAATTGCACTAGTTAAGCAAGGCAAATGGACCGGCAGCATGCCCATGTATTATCGAGCCATAGAACTCCCGTTTTCGGCCGATTGCAGTAGCAATAAAGGCCATTCACCACTGATTGATGATTTAGATCCTATATATCCAACCTGACCTACAGAAAGCTAATTATTTAGAGTACAGTATATCTCCAGCCCCTTACTATTTAAATAATACCACCACTGATGAGCAGCCATCCTTAGAGAGCTAATAGTGCCAGGTGAACCAGCCATTCTGGCAAGGCAGTAATCTGCTAGGCTTAGGCTACAAGCACTGAGTATTAGGATTAATGTACTTGTTCCCGGGTGCCATTGCTCCACATGTGATACACCACATGTGACCACTTAGCCGCACAGTCGCAGTATTTGCAGGTCCTCTGCCGACCTTTACCTGGGCTCGGGTGATGTGATGGTGGGCTACATCTCCGTTAACTTGCTCACTCATCACGTAGTTAATTGTGGCTTAATTAGTGTGGATAAAACCACTAAGATAATAGCAAATATTTCTCGTTCTAAAAGCCAATAATTATTTCGGCCGAGAATGACTGACTACTCACTAAGATTGGCAACATCTTGCGATAGTACTGGTCATATACACTGACATCTGATTACATAACTTGACGTACACATTTGCATGTATATTTATTATCATACAAACACTTGTGTCCTAGGTGACCACAATAAGCTAGCCAGAGCCACTAATTGCTCTGAGTGTTGGTGATACATTCTAGCAATGTAGACCTATTGGAATCAATACTTCCTTATAGTATTACAAACACACTCTAGAGAACACTCACCTTGCTATCATTACAGCAGTGTCAAGTAACGCCGTGATCAAATGTTGACACTTCTTGAGCCATCATTCACAGCTGGTTTAAGTCAGAGACATCGAAAGCAGTTCCACCCACTCCATCCCACTACAAAGAAAAGCAATAGAAAAGAAAACACACTGAAGTGAATAAATGCAAATCATGAAATTTCAACTTATACTCTACAAGCTAATCCCACCAAGAAATTGTTAGAAACAGTTCGAGAGGTACATATAGTCTCTTAAACATATTCACTAACACAGTGGTTGGTTCTGGATCTTTAGATTGGTCAGTTAACACAACAAGAGGTAGGGCCATCCATGAACACATAGTATAATGCAGAAATAGAACGGTCAAGACAGTGTGGTAAAAACAAACAAAACAACAACAAAAAAACAAAACAAAAAAAAAACAACCATTAATTTGAGAGTTTAGCCACAGGGAAGAAACCTCAGCTAAAAAAATTTCATTATCCTAAATTAGACAAACTTAGTGGAAGATAAAGAAAATGCAATACAGTAGTTGCAAATCCCCGACGTGTGGACAGTGTATATTTCACATGTCTCAATTTGGTGGACCAGCATAAAGAAAAAAATTGCACTCATTGAAAATATCATATAAGAAATTGAACATCCATTATAGAAGAAAAAACAAACATTTCTATACAGAAAACTAGTTGCACACACATGCATACACTACTAATGAATGACAGAATTCAGTTTTGATCAATACTCATTCACTGATTAAAAATATTAGGTATCTCAAGTTATGACCAAGGATGAAGAGATGGTAAAATAACTTAATTATTACATAAAGATTCATTATTTGTACATAAAAATATACAGCTTCATACTAAAATATTATTTTAATTTCCATAGTATCTGTAATAATAGTTCAAATGTTTCGGCTCCGTATCCTTTCGACGCCGTAACCGCATATATGCAGGCGAGAACAGGTTCGCGTTCTCCGAATTTAAAAAAAAAAAAATTTCTATTTTAGATTAAACCGTCTTTTCTTTTTTATATGTAAAGTAGGCTTTGTACTTCCTATTAAAAAAATATTGAACCCGTATGGGCAGGTTACGTTGTTTTTTTTTTAATTGTCTGAACGGAAAATATTAGAATTTTTTTTGACCAAGAATTTTCAGGATGTCGAGCACCCAAATTTTTGTTGCCTATGGACTTCAAACACTCAGAATAGAAAGTATGAAGCCTATAGAAAGTCCCTCAGCATTTTGGAAGAATATGAATAAAGTTTTTCCTACCAGACATCGAGAGCAATTGATTGGGTTAGTTCCTCAGAGTCTCCTCGAAACCTCCTGTAAGATGGACTGGTTCCGCTTAATTTTCCGGCTTTCTTATTTTGCTTGTTATAAGGCTATAGCTATCTACTTTATATGCCTGGCTGTTTGTTGGTGGATTATTGCGGTTGCTTTACAGCAGAAATTCAAAAATCAAATTCGAATTCTAAAAGACGCCCGAAGGGTTGAAGAAAGTCGGCATCGAAAGGGTTAAAAGTGATAAAATCAAATACATTTCTCTTCCCATCATATAAATAAGGCTATAGAAAAAAATCCAACTTTATACAGGTAAATAAAGTGGTTCAACACAGAATAGTATGACTTCGCTTCTAATATTCAAATAAACTGAACCAAACCTTCCTTGCTTGCTGTTCTCACATTCCTAGCACTTTCAATTGCTACAAATACCTGTAATAGGCAGACTTCAATTCCTACTGGACTTAGTACTGCTTGATTATACAGGCTTCCCTGAGGCTCCATCATTACTTTCTACAATTCTAACCCTAAGGAAAATGGCTGCACGTGTAGCTAACTATCTGTCCTTACTTTCTTCTTCTCTAACATGGCTAAATTCGCGTTCTCCAGAAGCTCAATAGATTCAAAGGTTGTAAAACAAGGAGCCGTAAACTCCTGATCGAATGGTCCAAAAAATTGGTAAAGGGTACATGGCAAATGAAGGTTCTTGCCATTGTCAGAATGAGCAGTCTTTTAGGCGTCTTTTAATTACCATATAGCTTTAATATTTCTCTCAATATAGTTAATTGTAACTTAACTATATTGGCTGTTAAAAAGAGAAAAATTTGCTATTATTATAATTATTTCAGCTGAGAATGACTGAAGCTTTAATATTGTATTTTTTTATGATTCTTCAAAGTGACCAACTTCCGTGGCTGCATTAATGCAGACACAATGGTTTGGATTCCCCATTTAACTTCAATAAATCCACCTGATATGAATTTTCACTTCAAAAAAATGCTTCAACCAGACATCTTGAGAACTAATGTGGAGTTCTTGGCTGCAGCTACTTACTTTCAAATTTCTATGGCCTACAAGTAAATTAAGACATCAGCTGTGTTGAGATATCAATATAGAAGCCGCTGACTTCCATCCCATCATATTCATACTTGATTATTAAAGTTCAAACCATTAGTCATAAGTGTTTTTATTAATCAAACATTCCAGCTACTATAAAAAAAATTGAACTTAAATAATCAAGCATGTTTATACTATACCTAGTCTAACAATATTATCCAGGAAATCCCATCATATTGAACTGCTGCACATTAACCACTGTCACTACGATGAATTAATCTCTGGCCAACTCTTAGATACACTTCTGAGGATCTCATGACCCATACCGATTGTAGAGATGTTCAATATACCCTACTATCCCTACTATCATTAGGGCTCTTCCGGCTTTTCACCCAAGGGGGAGCTAAGTTAGACAATGTGAATTATTAAAATATTCCCCCATTTTTTTTTTGTATTACTTATTTTTCCTACTTGACCTTACACCTTAGCCACTTTGTATGAGTAATAGCACGGAACCGTGCTATTGATCCCTAATAGCACAGGCTACCCGTGCTATCACTCGCAAATAGTAGGCCTTCTTTTTAAAAAGTCATTTGCAATTGTAGCTACACTCACTATCTCCTTATTTCAGGATTAGCTTCTGCTGGAACTTCGTTTTCAACGTAAGCCTTCTCCTAATCTGTTGAAAAACATTCCGTCTAATATGGGTAGAGCTTCTGTGGTAAAGAATGACATTGTCTCCAACTAGAAACTACTTAAACTGTATGTTTCCAAGGTTAACGTTGCACGCATGTGCACTTACCCATACTATTTTGCTTAGCTACCGCAGTATTTCACTTAGTTTCCACTTAATTACCGAAGTATTTCAATTAGTTACGCGCAATTGCACTTTCCCCGTGCGATTTCAATTGAACAGCGATTTTTCCCATACATTTTTTAATGGGAAACATACACACCGTACTATTATATCATGTATACCAATGCTAATTAAAAATTACCAGTACATTAAAGGAAAACAACAACATAATCTCACCAAAGTACTAGGGAGGTGGGGGGAATTTATTAGTTACAGTGGCTGAGTGTTTACTGTCACGCTTGTAATCACAAAAAATCTTACCTGACGATGACATGGAAGATAGATTGAAACTTTCTTACCTAAAGGGGTCTGGAAAAAAAGCGAAGGAAAAATGTGAAAAAATCTTAGTTGTCGTCGGGATTCGACACCAGAATCTAAGGGTCAGAACTTGATAATTGTGACATGGAAGATGTATGTATATGGATAAGTAAACCAAAAGAAACTGGTGTTTACTCTGTTCATGTTAAGTTATTGAATGTGCTTCATTATTACCTTTCATAATGTTTTCAGTAGGTAATAAATTAACAATATTTCTAAATTTAATAGTATGGTACGTAAATTGCCCATTCAAAAATGTATGGGGAAAATAGCTGTTCAATTGAAATTGCACAGGGAAAGTGAAATAGTGCGTAACTAAGTGAAATAGCACAGAAAGTGAATACCACAGTAGCCAAGTGAAATAGTACAGATAAGTGTGCATGCGTGCAGCATTAACCTTGGAAACGTACAGTTTGAGAGATTCTAGTTGGAGACAATGTAATTCTGTACCACAGAAGCTCTACCCATATTAGATGGACTTTTTTCAACATTTTTAGGAGGAGATATAGGCTGAAAACAATTCCAGACGAAGCTATGAAGATAGTGAGTGACTGATACAGTGTAGCTACAAGTGCAAATGATAAAAAAAAACAACAACCTACTATTAGCGAGTGATAGCACGGGTAACCTGTGCTATTTGGGATCGATAGCACTCGTAAAGCAATTAAAATAGTACTCGGCAGGGTTTCATACAGAGGTAGGGGGACCAGAATTTCATGAAATAAATTAATAATATTTACTACTTAATGGTATTCTGTGGTTATGATTTATAATAGTATTCTGTGATTTTGTAGTTTGTATATACATATCTAATATTTTGGTGAAAGTTTACTTCAGTTAATTGAGGTCTTTCAATTGCAATACTCATTAGTCTTCCAAGATTGATGTCACTAATTCTAGACCTGAGACGATTTTTAATCAAGTGGGTGTGGTTTCAGCAAAAGTGGGTGTGGTCAAACAAAAGTGTGGCCCTCCTTCCTAATCTCCCCCCCCCCCAAGAAAAAATCCTGTGCTCGGCGAGTGCTATTTCAATTGCTTTACGAGTGCTATTGATCCTTACCCGTGCTATTACTCATACTACTACAATAATATACAATTGTATTCGATAACCCACACTTTCAGAAATGAATTGGCGGCAGAAATGATTAGTTCAGACAGTTACATGCTTTACAAGAGGGGGAGGGGAGGGATGTTTAAAGAAAACTCTGTTTTTTTTTGTCCATAACCCTAAATGCAATTCATTAGCCATCTATTCTACACTACACATCAGTACACCTACTTGTTATCACACAGCATAAGTGAATTCCCATAGTGCTCTTCTCAGTTATCATCATCCACCAGTAGCACAATGCAGCCTAGCCAACAACGAGCAATCGACCACCTCCTACTTACAATAATCTAGCAAGCAAGCAAGGTCACCAAGGACAACTTCCACAAAGGTCAAAGGTGAACGCTGGCAACAAGAGCGTACGCAAAGACATTGCGTAAAACTACTGAAGTTACTAGTGATGTGCTTGAGCACAAATGGCGAGCGAGCCTAAAACTACACTATTGTTAACGATTAATTTTAACTTCAACACTCAAGCTACTAAAAAAGTCAAGTTTAAATTATGTGTATACGGTAAAGGGTATTCAATGCCATAGTAACCACTCCCTGCAACTGTTAGAATTGAAAAAAAAAAAAAGCAACAAAAACAAGTAGCATTATTTACACGTTTTCTTTGTGATATTCTTTAGCTAAGTAAAGGCACAATACTTTCACACAACTGAACATACCTACACAAGGCTTACCTTCGTAGTTACTCTAGTGGACGAAGAATTTTTAAGCAAATACTGTTTAGTAGGGCTTATAACTGTGACAAATAGCTTATTAACTTACCACCGCCACTAACTCGAATAGAAATGGAACTCCGTTAAGTTTTTGAGTTTTAGCTAAGAATTCAGAGCGGTAAACATTCAATTTTTAGGATGATACAGGTAATGATCGCTAAACCGGAGGATTCCATTTAGTGAAGTTTGGGACGGGGTCAAACAACGAGCTAACACAAAAATACGAGAAGGTCAAAGTACAAAATGACATACGTACGTCCAAACATATATACTAGTGGTGTGCTTGAGCACAAATGGTGAGCGAGCCTGATAGTGAGGTAACATAAAACTAAGTTTTGTTGCTATGTTTTAGCTTAGTTCATGCAAAAACTATCATAGCTACAAGAAAGGCCAGAGTTATTTTGCATATTTAGCTAACAAATATGGAATTACGTACTTACCTCAGCTTCCCTCGAGTAGTAGTAGCTTTAATACTACGGCAACGAAAATGGCGAAGTTTTGAAATTAAGTCTGGAAAAGGGTCTTCAATGCTATAGTAACCGGTTGAATCAACTTTTTGTTTCTTGAAAAGAAGCGTTTTCGCAGGAATTTTCTCACTCTTCGGAGCTTAAGTATAAAGTAAGGCTTGCTTAATGGGGTCAAGCCTAAAAAGCCGTGTTTTTTAGGAAAAAAAGTTCCCCGCGTGCGCGTTTAGGGCATACGTACAATCCATACATACATACATATATATACATACTAGTGGTGTGCTTGAGCACAAATGGCGAGCAAGCCTGATAGTTAGGTACATAAAAATAAGTATTGTTACTATGTTTTAGCTTAGTTCATGCAAACACTATAATATTTTTATTTCAGCAAACAAATACAAAATCACTCCCCTCCTGACCAAAAGACCATCAATTTTAGCACACAAATAAAAATTACTTTCTTACCTCATTTTATTGAGCAGTGGTAACTTCCATAGTATCGAATTGAAGCCATTCTGACTATTTGAATTTATCAGTCACTGTTGACAACAAGCTCTTAGATGCATAAAAGAAAGGCCAGAGTTATTTTTGTATATTTAGCTAACAAATATGGAATTACGTACTTACTTCAGCTTCCCTAAAGTAATAGTAGCCTCCTTAGCTCTAATATTATGGCATTCTGACTACCAATGGCTCTTGACAACTAACAATCTGCACTTCGTATCCCCCCTAAAACGGCGAAGTTTTGAAATTAAGTCTGGAAAAGGGTCTTCAATCTTCAATACCATAGTAACCGGTCCTCAGCAACTTTTGTGTCCTGAAAAACAAGCGTTTTCGCCGGAATTTTCTCACACTTCTGCGCTTAAGTATAAAGTAAGGCTTGCTTAATCTGTAGTTTCAGAATAAACGTGTTTTCAGGAGAAAAAAAGTTCCCCGCACGCGCGTTTAAGGGACATGCGTACCATCCATACATACATATATACTAGTGGTGTGCTTGAGCACAAATGGCGAGCGAGCCTGATAGTTAGGTAACATAAAACTAAGTATTGTTACTATGTTTTAGCAGTTCATGCAAACACTATTTCAGCAAACAAATACAAAATCACTCTCGTACCTGGTAACTTTTGTAGTATCAAACATCAGCCAGTCACTGTTGACACCAAGCTCTTAGCTACATAAAAGAAAGGCCAGAGCTATTTTTGCATATTTAGCTATGGAATTACGTACTTACCTCAGCTTTCCTCGAGTAGTAGTAGCTTCCTTAGCATTAATACTACGGCATTCTGACTACCAAAGGCTCTTGACAACCAACAATAGGCACTCCGTATCCCCCTAAAACGGCGAAGTTTTGAAATTAAGTCTGGAAAAGGGTCTTCAATGCCATAGTAACCGGTTGAATCAACTTTTTGTTCTTGAAAAGCAAGCGTTTTCGCAGGAATTTTCTCACACTTCGTTAAGGGGCATACGTACCATCCATACATACATACATATATACATCCGATTTTGCATTATCCACCCCTAACAGGGGAGGCTCCACTGGGGGGGGCAGGGGGGCAATTGCCCCCCCAATATTAATTGTGGGGGGGCATTCCCCCCCTCCCCAATTCAAAAACTTGTGACTTTGTATCACTACATGAAGAAAAGAAAAGACACTTTGGAACATTTTAATCAGTCTTTTTGTATGATATATTATAGCTTAAAAAATCACATTTCATAGGAGTGTGCCAATCTCTAATATTTTGCCCCCCCAACCACAAGTGTGTGGAGCCTCCTCTGCCTAATACTGTCTCGCTCGCTCCGCTCGCTCGCCAATAAACGTACAAACATCGCTACGCTCGCTCGCCCGCCAGTAAGCGCATGCGTAGTTAGGTTTAGGTGACACTTAACTGCGGGGGTTGGCTCATTTTTTTTTGTAGTTTGAACTGAGTGTCGAATGCGGTGCGTTTATCTAAAAGACGAAATTACGAACAGATAGTGATGGAATCTGCTGGCTTGACTTCATTAAAACAGATATCGGACAGTAAGGGGGCACGTATCTGTGGGGACACAATGAGTAGTAACATCACTCAAATACTTGATGATGTAGATGCAAACAAAGAAAGAAGTACCAAACCCTGCAAAGTCCAATTGATACTTCCTGAAAGGAATGGCTCAAAAACTCCTTCTCAAGTTAAACATTTTGTGATTGACACTCAAAATGTTGCACCAGCAAAACTGCCATGTGGGTTTCCAACGAGTCCCAAAATCCCGGCTAGCACGATGAAAACTGATAAGATAAAAAATCCATGGCCAGGAAATCTTCCAAGAATAGAAGAAGTGTCTGAAGCTCAGGAAGTCTCTCCAGGGAATCACCATTCTACTATCCAGATGGATCCCAACCTTTCTTCTAAATCGGTCCAGCGCCACTCGGTTCCAGCAAAGACCCACAAGCCTGCTGAAGAGTTGAATAAAAATTTTGTGCGCTCATCAAAGAGTATTGAGCTGGCTGACTTGACGCAGTGGCGCAATATCGGTAAAACTCCTGTCATCAATTTAAGCAATAAGCTTGACAATTCAAACATGATGGACCATCTGCACAGCAAGCTTAACAAAGTGAGTTCATGTGAGGGCTAATTGGATGCATGATTTATTCAAAATTTTGCTTTAATTTGATGGTACATTGGAATAGCCCTGAGATGGGTCTACTACAGCTGCATTTTACATCCTTTGTATTATTACACCTCTGAATTGAACGTGTTACTTTGTAGTGTTACATGAATTTTAGCAGACAATTAGAACAAGTAATATGCTGAAGTAGCTCATATCTAGCTCTAGTTGGCCAAGAGGAGTGAACTTTATCTTTGTTCAAAACATGCTGGTTGTTTGGTTCATTGTCTGTTAAAGGGAAATTGTAGCCTCTAACATTAAAATATATGTGATATTTGGTTTATATTATGTTTGGGACACAGTCCTTTTATATATAACTCACATACGTATTGCTTGTGGTAGTGATTATACATAATTATGTTAGTCATAGTGATAAACTCGAATTCGATTTGTCAGTAAATTAACTGAAATATTTTTCATTCTGTGAAGTTTTATAACTTACTTATTTCAGCAAATTAATAACAAGTTTTATTGTTGTTATGAAATCATGAATTTAATTAAATTGTATTGTAATTGTAGAAAAGCTATAAAGACACTTCATGCTGTAAAGACTATTGCAAAGGGTCTCATTTACAAATGAGGCCCAAGCAACACTGTGGTAATCCAGAACCATCTGAGTTGATCATGGCCAAGGCTGAGGATTTTATACACCAATACTATGAGTCAAAAAAACAGTAAGTCATTATATATAATATATTATATACTATATATTCTTACTTTGCTTATACTAGTGAACTAGGGGAGGACCTAGAAAATACTCTAACTGCAAGGCTTTATCAGGTTAAGAGTGAAATTGAAGTCAAAGGACACTATCATTTAAATACCAAGGAGCTTCTGTTTGGTGTCAGGACTGCCTGGAGAAATGCTCCTCGTTGCATCAGCAGAGTTGTGTGGAAGCAACTCGAGGTTTGAATCCAACCTGACACATATTTAAAATGTGTATTTTTTCTTCCCGAGATACAATACTAGAAAGTTTACAGTCTCTTGACTAGAAGGCATTACTATTTATGTCTTATTCCAGGTTCTGGATTGTCGATATGTTAAAACACCCAGAGAGATGTTTGAGGCCTTGTGCAGGCACATGAAGTATGCCCACAATAATGGGAAACTGAAGTAAGTTTAAAGTCTTAGCCACTTCTAGTGCATGGTGTACAAAAGGAACATGTCACGTTATGTTGATAAAAATAGAACTGCTGCCATGTTATGTGTCAAACCGCTGAAATTATAGAAAATGTAATCATAAATTTAACTTAAGTCTGCATACAAGCTGTAATTTGATGGCCATGCTCTTTTCACGGCAACTTTTATAACTTTCATCAAATGACGTGCTGTTTATAGCAACAAAACCTTTCTGAACACCAAGTTTTTTCCTTTTCGGGGAACTGGCAAATGAAACTCTTAGGCGCAGAATGCACGAAGAGTACACTGCCTTAGCTAAGTGACATCTACTACAAAATTTATTTTGCATGTATTCAGTTTTCTCATTGGTTTCCAACATTTTCTTGATAAACAGTTCCCTTCATTATAAATTTTAACCCTACAAGTACAGCTTCAAACCACTACCACCTTCAAACAGCAATTATCATAAATGCAAAGTTCAAGTAACATAATTAAAATAGTGTAAACGCTGACTGATAAGTAGCAATATATATATATATATACCGATTTTCTTCAAATTAGGGTCTGTAAAATGATAGTATTAAGTACATAGTACCTTAAATTATACGGTATATGTATACAGGGTTGTCATTTCAGTGTTCCCGAACAGGACTAAAAATAATTCTGACTTTCGTGTGTGGAATTCTCAACTGATTCGTTATGCAGGGTATAGGAACCCTGACGGATCCATTCTGGGAGATCCATCAAATGTTGAACTAACACAGGCAAGCCCAGTAGATAGTCATTTGATGGATTTATTCTAATTATCTCTGTACTATGACTTTAAATCAGAAATTTGGAACTTTATGACGGAATTAATAACTATTATTTTGTCCTGCTTACTTCAGTATTCTGTTTTAGTAGCCAATATTAAATACCACACATATTAATTTTTGTTTAAATTGTTCAATAATATTGAATGAATTTTGTTTATAAAGTAAAGGAATAGCTCAAAAGTCAGTTACAGCATTCTGTACATTCCACTATAACTGATACTGAAATAAAATATGTATTATAAACACCTACATGGTAGATAAAATAGTCAGAGAGACACACTTCACTTTAGAAGTTATCATTAGTCTAACATTACTTAATGTTACTTTGCTAAAAATCAGTTTAGTTATCATTACTGTGGGACCGAACATCGACAGCAGCGGCGGGAACATAGACGCTGAGTGGAAAATTGACAGTACTAGAACTTTCTTGTATTGAGTTGTGCTGAGTGTTTATCATGCGTATGTAGGTGTTGATTACTTGTTTGTGCATTCTGTACATTCCACTATAATTGATACTGAAATAAAATATGTATTATAAACACCTACATGGTAGAGATAGTCAGAGAGACACACTTCACTTTAGAAGTTATCATTAATCTAACATTACTTAATGTTACTTTGCTAAAAATCAGTTTAGTTATCATTACTGTGGGACCGAACATCGACAGCAGCGGCGGGAACATAGACGCTGAGTGGAAAATTGACAGTACTAGAACTTTCTTGTATTGAGTTGTGCTGAGTGTTTATCATGCGTATGTAGGTGTTGATTACTTGTTTGTGCATTCTGTACATTCCACTATAATTGATACTGAAATAAAATATGTATTATAAACACCTACATGGTAGAGATAGTCAGAGAGACACACTTCACTTTAGAAGTTATCATTAATCTAACATTACTTAATGTTACTTTGCTAAAAATCAGTTTAGTTATCATTACTGTGGGACCGAACATCGACAGCAGCGGCGGGAACATAGACGCTGAGTGGAAAATTGACAGTACTAGAACTTTCTTGTATTGAGTTGTGCTGAGTGTTTATCATGCGTATGTAGGTGTTGATTACTTGTTTGTGCCGAGCATGTGCCACGTGTTTGTTTGTCGTGTGCATAGTTCCGTGTGTGAATATAATGTGTTGTATCAGTGTGGTGTATCAGTGTGGTGTATCAGTGTGGTGTATCAGTGTGGTGGGTGTTTCAGTTAGTTCTGTTCTTCATTTATCATTTGTGTCTGCGAATCTGTTTACGGAATTAAATTAACACTTAACCTCCGACCACGGTTGCTGGATTGCATAAAGGGTAGCTACTTAATACTGCTACCCTTACCTACGGAACAACTTGGTGGCAGCTCTACTCATCCCGGGCACTAAGCTTGAGATATAAACCCCCAAGCATTCTCGTGAACCCCCACAATTACATACTGGCGGATTTGACTCTCAAAAATGTCCTATTAAATTTCATTAGCCTGGTTATCTCGGTGTTCTATATATCTGTCCATAACTTGTCCATAAATGTTATGTGTATAATGTCATGTAGTTAATTCTAGAGCATTTCAACTGGTCTCCTCCCAGAGAGCGCACGGAGTTTGATGTGCTGCCACTAGTACTGCAAACAAATGGTGAAGATCCGCAATTGTTTGAAATGCCCTCGGACCTCATCCCTCAAGTTCATCTCACTCATCCTGAGTAAGAGGTTGGGCATTGGGGATGTGGTCTAGTCAGTAACTGCCAGTCTCTTTGTTGTTCACACCCTGATGTTGTACATGTGTTCATCAGGTATGACTGGTTCAAGGATCTTGGGCTACGATGGTATGCCATTCCAGCCGTTTCAAACATGCAATTGGAAATTGGCGGGATGAAATTTCCAGCTGCTCCTTTCAGTGGTTGGTACATGGGCACAGAAGTGGCCCGTGATCTTGGAGATGCCAACAGATACAATAAACTCCCAGTAAAATATGAAATTTTCATTATAATTTATTGAGCTCTAGTCATTATATTTATCATTATTGCTTGTCACTTAGCCTATAGCCCGTGGTCTGGGAATGAGACTGGAGACACACAAGTTTTGGAAGGACAGAGCTATAGTAGAATTGAATGTTGCAGTGCTTCACAGCTTTCAGGTAAGTATGCGCTGAAAAAGCTCTAGCATTCACAAGTTCTAATATAAACGTGATAAATATAATAGATACAGCCTTAAAAAATACCACTAAATAGAGCACTTAAAGGTTAATCACAGAGGAGAAAAACAACAACAAAAAAAGCACAGCCTGTCCACAGGTGTCAACCTGCCTTAATGTTGTTATTACTATTATTGCTGGTGGTGTGCTCAGCACAATCGGGAGTTACCTGGTATAGCTATTATTGAGTAATGAGCAAATCAAATTTGCTATTTACATATGAAAAGACTGGCGTAATAGAGAGAGGCTCAGGGGCTGGAGCCCTCCCATATTTTTTTTGGGCACTATCTAATAATGTGATTTCTTACACAAACACCTGTAAACTACATAACATGCTTTTGTAGCCCACTGTTACCAAAACATTTTCCTACAACACTGCAAAATAGAAAGTTTTAGTAATAATAGTGACTATTATTGTTGTTGTTGTTGTTGTTATTATTATTATTATTAGTATTAACTCTCAGCGCGCATGCGTGAGAGGGTTATAGTAGTCGTCCTGTCTGTTTGTCTGTCTGTCTGTCACGCTCTGATTTTGAAGATTACTGACAATTAACAGTTGATTTAGGTATGAACTTACTCAGGACGAAGATTTAAGACCTTTTATTGTGCTACTTTTTTTTATTTCGGGCTAATCGTTGAGAAAACGCGAAGTTTCAGCTCTGCATAGGTACCAGTTTTTATGTGCAACACTCCCTAGCATCACGTCATAATCATGTGAGCAAATAATTTCTTGCAGCCAGCGGTGTAGTTCGCTTTACGCTCAGGGAAGTTAACGGAGTTGAAGGAAGTGAAGTTTTGCTTTGAAAATGTATATCAGTGAGTGTTTCTGGCTAGTTTAGCTTCTTCTCTTATGAAGACAGCGTTTCCATGTACCATTTCCATTGGTTGGGCTATTTTGATGCCTCATTCAAATAGCTAACAGATTGCTTGTTCTTTTGGAAGGAGATTTGTAATAGCTAGGTAGTGTTTAATAGCGCTGAGGGTTCGTACCTTTGGTGCTTCATTATTATTATTACTATTATTAATATTACTATTATTATTACTACTACTACTACTATTATTATTATTGTTATTATTATTATTACTATTATACTTATCATTATTATTGCTATCATCATCCTTATCCTCTATTATGATTATATTATTCTTGTGTATGTTACAGAAAGCCAACGTTACCATTGTAGACCACCACTCTGCCACTGAGAGCTTTGTCACCCACATGAAGCTAGAGACAAGTGTCCGTGGTGGCTGTCCTGCAGACTGGGTGTGGATGGTCCCGCCCATCTCTGCATCTACTACTCCAGTCTACCATCAGGTAGAGGGTTATATATGCACATGTGCTTGAGTTACGTGTGTGTGTGTGTGTGTGTGTGTATGTGTGAGCAACAAGTATTTCAAACTGTGACCTAGGCTGTTATTCAGGCTCTCCCATAGTCTGCATATGGAGGGGGGGAAACGAATTGATAATTTGCATCAACTTTTCCATATCAACTACAACTATGTATCATAGTCTAAGTAGACTATTAATATTCACAATTTATTTCTCTCATTATGTCAGTCTGATGACTTCTACCAAACTGTCACTGGAACATGATCATGAGCAATGGAGTACATACTACCAATAGTGCCACAAGAATTAGCATTGAATTTAGATGTAATTGTTTGTGTGGGGCTCTAGTTACCTGGTCTCCTTGAGCCACCCACTAGCTACTAGAATTATAGATATGGAGACTCCCACATACTTCATGCTCTCTTTCAGTGATTATATTTGAGAACTCTCTGCAATTTGTGAGGGAAATACACATACTTGTGCCATATGGTACGTTCACACCGTCTAATCGGATTGCTCAATTCATGCTGAATATATTCCACCCACCTCCTAGGAGGTGAATATGTGAACAATAATGAATTTTTATGCTTTTCCTATAGCCTAGAGCCGTGGTACAAGCTGTTTGCACCACTCTGTTGGGTCAGTATGGGATATACACTATATCCTCTAGTCTGCGGCACTCGGTTTTGTGTAAATCCTGCAGAAACCTCCAGGCTGTGGTGTACCTATACTTAGCTTTATACACAAACTGAAAGTGTACCTACAAAGCTTCAAGTTCAAATGTACCCACAAGAATGTAAATATTAGTGATTAACCTCTGAGTTATGACAGTCATTCAAGGAAGCCGCATTGATCCAGATGCTTATGCATGGGAAGCTGTAGCTATATGGACTTGCCAGTGAGACATTGAAACTTGCATATTAGTGGCCTCAGACATGACAAGACTATTTGAGCTCTGTAAATTTTGTTTCAGCAACAACAAAAATCAGCAAAAGCTTAAATCCATATTAATCCTCAGCGCACATGCGCGAGAGGGTTACAGTGTTCAGTCAGTCAGTCAGTCACAACAAAAAGCGAGTCTTGAAGATGGCAATTGAAATAAGCATCAAAATGTAGCAATGGACATTTTAAGTCCCTTTACTTTTTAGTTTAGACATATTTTTTCAGAAAAATCTAGTTTTTTTAGGTTGTATGATCACAAGTGATCATTGGTAATGCCCACTTTAGTCACGCTGTACTCACATGAGCAAATAACTTCTTTGCTGAATGCAGTTTGTAGTTTTGCATTACACTATTTCTCAGGGTTTACCAGAGTGCTTGAATTCCTAGAACTACTAGTGAGGTGAGTGCTGCTTATATATTAAGCTTCTCTTATGAAGGCAGCATTAATGTCTACTGTTTCATTGCATGAGTGCTTGACTAGCTCAACTATTAATATTATTATTAATATTAATAAATAATAATATTATTATGTTGTTTGTTATTGCTGCTGTTGTCATCATCACTCTTCTAAGAAGCACCAAGGATGTGAACCATCAGCGTTCCTAGCTATACACTAGGTAGTTATTACAAAGACCAAAGGAAATTATTTATTGTATCAATATGAAAATGCCAATGTGTAGCTCATGAAAGTTTAAGCTAGCACCATCTCAGGACTTATCTATTCATTGTGGATGACACGTTTTAATTATTATGGAAGCGCCAGATGTCATTACAATTTAATCTGGTAAAGGGTTTCAAATAATAACCATCATAGTGTTTTGTGACTTTAAAAAGTTGGCAAGTCTTTCAACTGTTGTAGCTAAGTCCAATACTAAAAGATTGTCACCACTAGCCAGTGTAAAATAAAAGGCCACAATGGGGCAGGTAGCTGACTGATATGTGTAAGTCAATTAGAGCATAATCAAGGTATGAATCGTGTTTTGGTGTACATTTTCTCTCAGGAGATGCTGTTATACCACATGTCTCCTTCTTTTGGGTACCAACACGATGCATGGACATACCACATCTGGTCTGCCAAACACCGTCGCTCTCTGCCAATCAAGTAAGTATCAACTTTTGATGGTTGTTTAGCTAGCTTAGCTCCTGACAAGATTTAGCTAGCTAAAGGCAATAAATTAGGATGGTTCCTTGAACCAATTGTTTATTTAATTTTAAGCAACCATGGTTTGCATACTGATACAGCCATAGAAGGGAATGTATTTTAACTGTATGTATTTGTAGTACATGACACTTGCTGAACATTCCTGCTGATAGCTATATACTTAGAATTTCTGATGATATCATTTCATTTATCAAGACTTGTACCACCATTCTTTGTAGGCATCTTCCTAGCACTCCCCCTTCTCAATCTGCAGTCAATGAGGAAGAAGAGAAGTATATACAGCTATAAGGAAGGAAAGGGCCAAAATACATATTTCACACTTTTTTTGACTGGAAGTACTAACTCAAGTCATGTATTCAGTTTTACTGTAATTTTGATGTTTTTACAAGTCATTTTCACACATTAATTTGCACACCATCTGATACTAAATACTCTTTGCTTAAAGTAATACTACCACTACTACTGCTACTACTAATAGTAATAAATAACGATACAATAATAAGTAGCTAACAAGAAATTCCATATTTGTGACACCACTAACTTAACTCAGCCACAAGTTAATTTCAGTTCTAAGATGGTTTCACTCTAGTCCATATGAATCACTTTGAATACGATTCTGAAGTCTGTGATAATATTTTGATGCTTGCCATTTAATTTTATTAAACACAGTTATCCACTTTTTTATGAAAACAAATTTTTTTTTGATAGTTTTATGAAATTCTTAAGTTCCCATTCATGTTGCCGCTATCCATAGGATTCAGATCTAAGAATGCCACAATGTTCAGTAACCACAGCTACACAAGACAGTGCAAGGTTAGCCAGTATTTGTGAAGGAAAGTTTCTGCAGTTTGATAGCTAACTGGTAAGATATCTGCACTATATGCAATTTAGGTCACAGATCTGACTTGATTTTGATCTTTCAAACCCTAGACTAACAAGACAAGCATCATATTTTATGAGCACACTGGCTTTCAGGGCAGGAAGCTTGTGTTGAAGATTCTCACGCTGATTTCAGGACAGTGGACTTCATTGACAAATCCTCTTCCATCAAGGTGTCCTGCAGCAAATGGATTGTGTGAGCAAGTCAACTTCCAAGGTGGATCATATACTTTGTGGGAAGGAGAGTATGACTGGAACTTGATATAAATAAACATAGGAAATGATATGATATCATCAGTAAAACTGTAAACATTATCAACTCAAGTGACATTCTACCAGCATGCAGACTTCCAAGGTGTTGCCCTGCCCATGGCATAGCCCATCCCAGATTCACTCACATTGGGTTCAGTAACTCGGTGAGGTCCCTCGTTGTGTCCGGGGGCAGCTACCTGATTGCCGTTCGATTGAACATGTGAATTACTGGGGAAGATGCATGGAGCTGATTCAAGGAAACTACAACCATGATCAAATTTGTAGTGGTATTGGGAATGACAAGGCATCCTCAGTGAAATTAATGAGAAGTGAAATTGTGCTGTACGAATATGGGGAGAGTTTGAAGTCAGGGCCCTCCTTCTAACAAGGAGCTTCATGATTTGGTGAATTTGGGTTTTAACAGCTTTACATCACCCATTGTAGTCAGCAGCACCTGGACTATATTTGAACACATTAACTTCATTAGAAGATCCAGTCAGCTTTGCTGAGGTTTCTACTGTTACGACCAAATTTGTGCTATTATTGGAACTGAAGTTGTTCCCTCAGTGAGACCAGACAGACCTTCCTGATGGACTATTGAAGTATGAATGGCACAGCTGTTTCAACTTTTAGAATTACTACAGTTATTGTAATCACTGCACCTAGCTATTACAGGGTTATAAGCTACCAGCTGAGGAGTACGGTATACAGAAAAGGTCAAGTTGGTTGAGGTTAAAATAATGTGTGAAAACTTGAGTGACAATGTGTATTCATCTATACAAGTTTGACTGAACAACAATGCGAGATTAATCAACATAAATAAAACCACAACACACCTAATTACAACATATAAGAATATCTAGCTCAACCCCCCACAGTATCTCAGGTTTGTGACTTGATTTAACTTGTACAAAGTAGGAGGTAACTGGTCCTCCAGTGCACTCAAGATGGCTGACATGCTGGACTTGCAGCTGTCCAAGTCTACTTCCAGTGCTTGCAAGTTAGCCACCATCATATTTTTCTCGGCTCGTGCGCCCACATTATCCTCTATGTTTGTTGCCTTGTGATGCTGGCCAGATGCCTGGGATGGCCTGCCTACACAACTCCCCTCTGGCACAAAATGTGGTCTATCAATAGGAGCAAGACCTCCCAGCATTGAATGAACAACAGGTCGTGTTGATTCTACCGGTGGGCTGACACACGGACATTCCAAACGTATTTTCTTCAGTAAGTCTTGCTGTTGCCTATTGAAGAGGCTCTGTTCGACCATTCTGCTCTTGTGTTCCAGTACTTTGTAAGTTTTGCCCATATATAATTGGTTTCTTTCCAGTAAGCCTTTCATTTCATCCTGGAGCACACTCCATTGGGCAACCAAATCATCTTTGTCCTTGCCTTGAGGTTTGGTACACTCTGCGGCTTTCTTTCGTTCAACTTCACTATCTTGAGAACTCGCAAGCATTTCATCATTTTTGTCCACTCTACCTGTTAGTTCAGCTTCTTCCTGCAGGTCCATTACACTTTCCATCCACTGCCAAAACAGAGGTTCATAGCTGAGCCACTGTACCACAAGTTCTAATACATTGGCACATTTGCTGAGCTTGCGAAGATGAAGCTTCATGTAATTAGGATAACAAAGAAGAAATACTTCATCCACACACAGACCAGTGGGTTTCTGCTTAGATGAACCCAACCTATTACTACTTCTGGTGCACTGGTAAATTTCATGGGCCACTTTCTGAAACGCCATTTGAGCTCTATGCAGTTCTTTCCATTTATATTCAATGCTGTTTTTTAGCCATGCTAGCTTATGCAACGTTTCCATAGATCCACCCAAATTATTTATTGATGCTTTCTCAGATATCGTTGAAACAATGCTTTTCATTTCTGACTGCATTATATCATTCTCACTGATCAGCCGTTCCAGAATGGACTGGTGAACATTCTTAAATGGAATTTCAATTTTTCTCGAAGCATTTAAAAAGTATTTTGTCAGTTTAGGTATAAGCTTTTGTTCACATATCAACCACCCACATGCCAACAGTATTTCCCGAGAGGACACACCCCTATGCAATGAGAAGAAGCATGGCCTTGTGTATCCCAATGTGAACAAATATTCACGCACAGTTAGGGATACTACTGGGAGCTTTGCATCACTAGGCTTTAGGAACTGACCAGAGTCAATATGTTCTAAAGAAAAATCGTCTTTAGCCTCCTCCAAATAAGTTAGCAACTGCATAATGTGGTACATCAGAAGCCACATATCCCTGGCAGCCTCACATTTATTGAACTTGGCCAACCTAAAGCATTCTGCCGAAAACTTGGGCACGCCAGATTCGCTGAGCAGAGAGGCCAGAACCAGTATGGCATCTCTGGCGCTCTGCTTCTTTTGCTGCTGATGATTGTCTGCCATTAAACGCCGGAAGCGAATGCTACTAAGATCACGTGATCAGAATTTGATTGAAAATTTTTTTTGCCTTAGGCTCTCAAAAAAACAACGACCAAAATGTCGGAAACACCCCCTCCTCCTCCTCCGAGTGGAGCCCCACCTCCAGACGACGAAGATGAACTAGAGTTAATAGATAGTTTGACTGGAAACGAAAAATTTAAAGCTCTTCGCAAGAGGCTGAGTTCGTCTAGCACGATGTACAGTTCACCTGTTAGCTCGCAAGGCGGTGCATCGTCTCCATCGTCTACTGCAAGCCCAGCCCCGCCCCCTAAGAGACCACATGTAGACTCTGAGGAAGAGGCCAGCAAAAGTGCCAAGAAGCTGGTGCACGCAACTAAGGACAGACCACGCCGCAAAGTGAGGCTTCCTTCTAGGGAGATGAGGCGAGAAAGCATTGAAAACCAGTTCCCTCCAGCTAGGCCCCCCCTACCAATTGAGGGTGCAAGTGGAGAGGATTACAATGGAGACCAAGAAGAAGCTATGCCAGGTCCTCCTCCTCCCCCTCCAGATTCAGCTCCCCCTCCTCCTGAATCTGCTCCACCACCTCCTCCTGATTCTGCTCCTCCTCCACCGCCAGAGGCCGACCTGTCATCACAGAATTCCTCGCCTCTGGCAATGTCAGGTATTGTTGAAGTTGAACCCATAGCTGGTTAGTAGTAATGTCTGTCAGTCACCCTGAGTGAGATGTAAAAGTATAGCCAGCTATTTTAGTTTACATGTTTAAGATATAAGATTTTCAGTCTCATTAATCTCTCTCTTTTCCTATAGGGAAATACAGCCCAAGTTCTCAAAAATCCGACTCCTCCGTGAACTGTCTGAAAGGAGTTGGAATAGTCACGGATGCAGACAAAAATGTTCCATCTACAGTGGAGAGGTCACCTCCGTCAAAGAAACCTCCCATTTCACCAAAACCTGACCTCTCCCCAATCTTTGGATACGCCACTTCTCCGCGAACTAAGCGAGCACGACTGAAGCAAGGATCACCTTCTCGTACCAGATCCATAGCAGCTAAACCCCTGGTGGGCACTGGCCCAGTTAAAGCGATGACTACGGCTCCAGAAGAATCAGGCGGCAGTTCTCCGGTGGATCCAGGAGTTTCTGTTGTAATGAGCGGGTTCAATGAGAGGACGAAGAAACTCAAGGAAAGTCGCACATCATCCAAGGGACCCTTAAAGACGCCCCCAACAGCAGCTAAAGTGTCTCCTCCAACTAAGAGAGGTCTTGAATCCAGTGCAGACAGGAGAGATCTGACAAAATCACTACCAAGTCCTGAGCAGCCACCCGCCTCCAGCCCCGCCTCTTTTTTGGCTAGCAAGTATTCTCCTCAAAAGTCTTATGGAGCTTCGCCGCAGCACAGAGTGAGCAGATTCAGCAAGTTCAGGTCTCCGACTAAAGACGGATCACCAAAGCAACCCGTGCATCACCAGCAGCTGACGAGAACTAGCAAACCACCTGCAGATGCCCTGGGGACAGATTTCAATAAAGTGACAGAAGTATCTCAGACTTCTCCAAAATTGGGGTGGCCAAAGCCTCCGTCTCCTTCAGCTCTAAAAAACAAGAAAGTTGAGCGAGATATGGCGACAGATCTGTCTGACGATGACCTTCCTCAAGCCCCGCCCCCTCCCATTCCGGACTTGCCCCCACCTCCGGTGCCAGACTTTCCCACAGACATGGAAGTTGAAACCGTCAACACTGAGTCGCCAGAAAAAGCTGAGGAAGAGAGCAAGCCGACAATGTCACCCGTGACCCCTCGAGCGCCTCCACACTCTTCTTTTCGAACGAGGAACAGGACTAAAGTTTGGCAGCGCAAGAGTAACTATCTAGAGGACAACATGAGTGAACCTCTGCCCCTGTTCATTCAACAGGGGGGAGCGGAAGAGGCTCCACCTCCTCAGGTGCCGCCGACAGACAACCATGAGGTGAGCAGAACTCCTTCAGAGACCTCAGTGGCCAGTGTTCCGGACTATCCTCCTCCTATAGTGCCAGATAACCCGCCTCCGCTGCTCCCTGATGATGTGGAGGGTGCTGATCCTTTTGAAATTGTGATAGATTTGTCTACTGCGGGAAGCAAATCCTCTCCATCATCTCGCAGAAGTGGAGAAGTAGCTAGAGAAGATGAAAAAAGTAACGATTCTTCTCCATCACTTAGCAACAGGTCCCCACTCAGTTCACCAAAAAAACCTGACAAGAAAAGTATTAATTCTTTTGTGCGAAACGAATCTCCTCCTCCTTCCCCTCCTTTGCTTCCACCCTCTCTTCCTCCTTCACTTCCGCCTTCACTTCCTCCTTCACTTCCACCTTCACTTCCACCTTCATATCCTCCAACGGTGCCCACACTTCCTTCTTCTGCAGCCCTCGAATCAGTGGCCGATAACGACTCTTCAAGAGTTGCTGGTGTCAGCACTATTTCTAATTCCAGTCTTCGGCAACACTCTTCTCCCTCTCAGAGTCACAAGTCCGACGACAACTCACAGCCGTTCACTCCGCCCCCGGGCACTCCCACCCGTGCAAAGCCAGCGTTTCACTCCTCCAAGTCCTCCCCACTCACTAGTACTAGTTCTTGCATTATCCAACATTCTCCCGTACAGAGAGTCTCTCCCGCACACTCATCTCCAAGTGCCACTCAATCAAAGGCCATTTCTCTCTACACCGATGAAGAAGACTTGACCGTGCCTACCGGAGAAGCAGCCACGGCCGGCATGTCAAACTTTGACCTCACCTCTATTCCTCCTCTGCCGCCGCCACCTGATGAAGAACCAAACAGTCGTAGGAGTTCCGCCATGAGCTCCCAGACTGCAGACAGCCACGAAGTAAAAGTGATATCCCATGGTTCCCCTCCCATAAGTCCCGACTTGAAGTTCACCAGAGTGGCCAAGAAGACGTGGAAGAGCTTGAGAGTGGATGACGATCTCTCGGCTTCTGCAAGCACTGGTAAGATTATACCTGGCAATACAGCTGATCTGGGAAACCTGGGGATTCGAGCAAGCAGCCTGAAGTCATTTGAATCCAACGAGTCCATGCAGCAACAAGAAAAGCAAGCTTTTCTCTTCAGAGTGTCACCACTAGCAGCTGCTAGCAAAGCTTCAGGATCGATCAAAGGCAGCAAAACTGACAACAAGTTCTTAGGGTCGTCCCGACAGGAAGATGCTGGATCAGAAGCAAACAAGAAAGGAAACGGGAGTGTCGATGAAGTTGGCTCTGTTAGCAAAGTTTCAAGTGAAAAGAAGGAAGTGAATGAGGAAGAAGAACTCGTGAAGATTGCTGGTCCCGTTATTCGTCGTGGACGGCTGGACGACTTCAAGAGAGAAATGGCCCGGGGCAATAACTCTCCACTTAGTTCTGTGGTACTGGACAGCAACTTGTTAGATGTGAGTTAACAAAAGGGAAATAGTTTTTGTTGAATGAAATTTTTATTGCGTTTGCTGTCTCAAATGAAAGACTACAGTAGAACCTTGTCTATTAAATACCAGTATTCCTATAGCGATGACAGCGCCAGTTTAACGATGGGTAATTTTTATTGGCAGAACTGAAATTACCCAATACTATAAGTCCCAGATTATTATTTCTTAGCAATGTCCATCAGTTCAAGGTTGTCTGCTTTGTCTCTAGCTATGAATATGCATCAAAATGGTGACATGAAAGGGCTCAATTTTATCAGGACAATCAATTCTTCCATTTTTACCCAAAGCCAAAGACAACTGATTTTTCACAATGACAGCAGTAAATGCCAACTATGTCCTGTAGTTTGTTATTGTGATAATCAGCCTGTTTTAATGGTTTTGGAAATATAATTGAATTCATGAGTCAATCATACTAGCTATGAAATTCAATTACAAGGTGTAATAAATGAGCATGTTGTGTTCCCCCTAATTAAAAAAAATCTGGGAACCTTCTGCCCCTTGCCCCTCCCCCTCCCACTTCCATCACCCCGTTGATATAAAATGAGTATATCTAGAATGTAAAATTATTAATTATCAGACGCACTCCCATGACTGCATTTTCTTGAGCTCATACAAATGCTCTTGTTCTTGTAACTAGCAAGTGCAAGAGACTTAAGAAAATAACTCCTTTTGTCGCTGTTCATGTTTTTAGACGGAACCGGAGCTTTGGGGAGTGGAGGAGGTGTGTCAGTGGTTAGACCTGGTGGGCATGGGCTCCTTCAAGCGCTCTTTCAGAGACAAAGGAGTCAATGGACACATGCTTCTGCACATGGACATCAAAACATTGGGCAAGTTACACGGCAGACAGCAGTTACTAGCTCTTCAATGGCAACAATAGCTCTTGTAGACCATCAGTTTCTCTGCACATAACGCAAAATATGATTTTCTTTTACCTCTGAATGGTTTAGCTAGTGTAGTTTGCAATTTTGCCACAGGTTTTTTTTTTCTTTTCCCGCCTAACTTTGGAGTATTGCACAACTCACAACTTCCAAGGCAACTGAGGGAGTCTTGGAAGTCGTGGGTTGTTGCAGCTCAGTGGCTTGAGCAATGGTGCATGGCTAAAGCCAGGGGTCCTGGGTTCGATTTCCTGTGACAACTGAGATATTTTCACATTTTACCTTTGCTGCCCCTTTGATTTGATTGAGAAGAGGTTCATTCTAGTTATTATTTTGTTATGAAGGGACTGAACTTGATAATTATAATACCATCACATGTTGTTAGCATACTCACAGTGAGTTGTGTATTATTAGGCTCACTTGCCATATCAATATTCACGAAGTGTATATCCAGTGGGAGTTATTAATATTTTCTTGTGGTTGTCTAAGTATCCATAAACTCATTAATATTTTTAATCATTAGCATTATTTGTGTGTTCCATTGTAACAGCTGAACTGGGGATCGTCGGACACGAAGTTAGGGAAATATTCTTGGCCAAAATTTACCAGTTGAGCAAACCCATGTCAACTGGAATGAAGGATGACTTCCATCGTAAGTTATCGAACAGCTTGTCGGCCATATATTAAATTGATCATAGCTAGCTATGTGTTGGAAGAATATTCATAGTGATTATTTTTTGAACTATTGAGAGATGAATTTTTTTAGTAAAATGTTTTCCACCAAAATGTACATTTAAACAGTTTTGTAACCTTTCAAGGTTGAAGCATTTTAACTGACTAAAGATTACTTTGCAATTAAAAAGAATTTTTTTCTGACCAAAATACTTAATAGAAACTCTTTATGAACTATAGCTATGTTATGTAATTGAGTCTTTTGTTTTCTCTCCTCTTCTGCTAGTATCTGTGGATGCTTACAGCAACGATGACTGGAATAAGTTGAAGGCGGCAGTGAACGCCTTGAAGAAACCCGTGCTAGATGAGTCCATCATTCTGGAAGCGACCCCATCGGACCCGTACATGCGGTCGGAATCTACGCCAAACATTCCAGATAAGACCGAGGAAGATGGGAACCTGAGAAATGGCCGAGACTTCCATTTTCGCTACGAGTCACCCATCCCGTTCCTGTCCGAGCGAACGAAGTACGGGACCACACCCACATCGCAGAGGGATAACTTAGACATACTTTATTATGCGAGACCTCGAAGGGCTAGTGCGGGTGGCATTCTAGTCAGCAGCGTCAGAGACATGACGGCTGAGGAACAATATCCATTTGCTACCCAGTTGGACGCCGGCAGCACGGAGAAGAACATGACAGTCCAGTGGGTGTCGAAACTGCCCGATAATGGCCGGAGGTTGCGCTCGCACACGGAGCCCATTCTGCCCCCGGAATCTGTCTTTAGAAACGAGAACAAGCGAAGCACGTTGCCACGGTTTGTTTCTCCTCCCCCGCCCACTACTCCACCTTCTGAGCAGCAACAGCAGCATCAGCAACAGCACAAGCGACAGTCACTGCCGCGTGATCCTCCTCAGACCGACCCCGTACCCAGCACCACGACTAGTCGTAGTCGAACGGTATCAGCTGAAGAGCAGACGGGATCGTCCACTGCCGCCCACCTACTCTCGGCTTCATCATCAGCCCATCAGGACTGTACTAGCAGTCGCAAGAAGGCATTCACGATGTCCAGCACTTCCCACATGGCTGCTCTAGCAGTGTCTCCCGGTCAACTCTCATCCACCACTCTCGTGAAGGTGTACATGAACAGAGTGCAGAAAGGTGTGTGGTTGGCTATTCGAGCTAATTATCACAGAACGAGTTCACTAAAAATTGATCGATTGGTTGGTTTATTGAGAGATTGATTGATTACTGTGAGCCATTGTTGTTCTCCACATTTATTATTATTATTATTATTATTATTATTATTATTATTATTATTATTATTATCATCATTATTAGCTATATTATTATTCACTATGTAATAGTTAGAGCATAAGCGCTTAGGTACTGGTGGATTTTGTGCACTAAATCCACCAGTACCTAAGCAGCATGCTCTAACTATTTTAGATCCAGTTTCCCCATGCCGCCCAGTTTCCACTAGCAACTTTGTTTATCAGCATTTTCGGTGTCAAGCGAATTCTTCTGTGTTTCCTCCCAAAATTAAAATTCAATTAAAATTCAATTGAAGCACACCAGCAAGTTTACTTTAGCATTGTAGCCACCAGCTGTTATCTCCAGTGTAAGCATAAGCAGCTTGAAATTCCTGCAGCTAGCTATGGTAAATTCCTGCTATGAGTGTCAGCAGGAGAGTTATCCATAGGGCTGGTCCCATATAGGTGGGTATGAGAGAGTGCATTATGTATGCACAGTTCATATACCTAAAGGCAAAAAATAGTACACACTTACCAAGTTAGTACACCTAGTAACAATATAGCAACGGGATCTAAATATATTTTATTAATATTAATTGTTCTCTTATACAAACTTAAAAAACAACAACATAATGATAGTAACAATGTTTCAACAGTCCTACTGCTGTCTACATTAGGTTACAAAAATTAGTGAGTTTTTGGTAACCTGATGAGGACAGCAGTAGGACTGTCGAAACATTGTTACAACTATTGTTGTATATTAAAAATTCGTGGATATAAGAGAGCAATTATTAATTATGTGATGTCAAGAACTCCCTAAAAAATTGTATGTTTATTTTTAATTGTTATCATTATTGTTGTTGTTTAATTACTTTTTTTATTCGCAGGGAGTTTGTACAAGTCTTTCTTAGTTCCAAGGGATACTACAGTGGAGAATATGGTAGTACAGGCTCTGAGTAAAGCCAACATGGCTGAACAAGACCCAGCCAACTACTCACTCGTGGAGGTCTCCAGAGGTGAGTCACACACACACACACACATGCACACACACACATACAAACACACACACACACATAAAAACTCACACACACATAAAAACTCATACACACGCACACACATAATCACGTACACACACATACATGCTCACACATGCACACACACATGCACACACACATGCACAGTCACACACACACACATGCACATGCACACATGCACAGACACAATCACTTGCACTCACACATGTTGATGAGTGAGTGAGTGCAAGACACATAATTCTATTAAAGATGTGAGTGTCAATCAAGCTGTTCTCCTGATTGCATATTTTGCTTTTTGATTGGACCAAAAATGTGAAATTATTACAAATCGAGGCTGAGCAGAAATTAATGCAATCAGATTAATTTAGAATTTAAGGATATCGTTTACACTTTCATTTAGGTAAAGGGTTGAGAGTATAATAAGTTAACTGAAGCGATCCTAGTGCTGGAGTTATGACATGAGTAAGAAATGTCTGAGCAACATACAATTTTTGTGACATGAAGAATTCTTTTTTTTGTTTTGTCATGGCTCTAATTAAAATAGCTGAAATAAGTTTGTAGTGTGTTCTATTTTGATTGTCAACCTTCCCCCCACCCATCCCCCATTACCCCCGCTCCACTTTTTCCCCAACTACCAATCTTTATTTTAATTTTAATTTTCCTATCAGAGTCCACGCAAGTCCTAAGTCGGTCTCACAATCTTGTGGACTCCATTGATATCAGCAAGCATCAAGAAGACGACAACTACCGACTGGAACTCAGACGCAAGGGAAGAGCCAGCAGACCCAAGTTGGATGCATCAGGCGAGCAAGCCCGCACAACTAACAACACCAACACAGCCACCGCAGAGCCTCGCAGAAATTTAGAGGCCAGTGAGCGGAATTCAAGGATGGGCCGACCACAAAGTGTAGAGAAGCAGAATTCAGACCTGCAACAAGGCAATGGTGAGTTGTTCAAGGAGAAAAATCTGAAGCATGAAGAATTGCAAGTGCAGCTTGAGTCACTGAGGAAAGAGAATTCGTCTTTCAAAGGAAATTATCAGGAGAAACAGAAAGCTCACAGGGTGGAGGCTCAAAGGTTGCAGGAGAAGCTAGACGAGGCTCTGCTGGGACAGAGGAAGCTGGAGGAGGAGGTGTTAGTGCTGAGAGAGGAGTCTGCCAGTCTTGAAATGTCTGGTGCTGAAGCTGCTCAGTCTAAATCTGCTCTGGATACCATCCAACTCAAATATAGCGAAGAGGTGAGTGATCTCACGGCAGAGATTAAAGTCAAGGACAGGAGTCTGAGCGAAATGAGGAGCAAGAGAATCGCCATGGTGAGGAAGACTGTTGCACTACATCTGTATATGAAACAATTTAATTTTCATTTGATACAAACTTTATTAACAGTCACGTCAATAATAAATACTTATACAATAATGATAGTGATAATAGCAATAGTTGTAATAATAACTAGTGGTGTGCTTGAGCACAAATGGCGAGCGAGCCTAAAGACTATACTATTTTTATATGAATGATTTTGACTTCTAACACTGAAGCTACTGAAAATAAGGTCCAGTTTTTACATTTAGCATACAGGGTAAAGGGATTTCAGTGCCATAGTAACAACTCTCTGCAACTGCTTGAATTGAAGGAAAAAAACAACAACAAAACAATACACGTTATTTAAAAGTTTTCTTTGTGATATTCTTTAGGTTGTAACACACAATGCTTTGACACAACTGGACATGCACCTACACAGACTTACCTTCGCAGTAGTCTAGTGGACAATGTATTTTCAAGTAAATACTGTTGCGCACGACTTATAACCATGACAAAGAGCGCATTGACTTACCACCGCCACTAACTCGAATAGAAATGAAAGTCCCTTAAGTTTTCAAGTTTGAACTGCACCCGCAAAAAAATTCAAAACGGTAAACAATTCAATTTCTAGGGTGATACGGGTACTGATCGATAAACCAGAGGATTCTGTTTAGTGCAATTTGGGACGGGGTCGACCACATAACTAACACAAAAACGCGGGGGTCAAAGTACAAAATGACATACATACATCCATACATATATCTAAATAAATAAACAAACATCCCTGATTTTCGATTGTGTTACCCCTGTAAGTGTCTTGCTCGCTACACTCGCTCGCCGATAATAATAATAATAATAATAATAATAATAATAATAATAAAATTTTAATAATGTTTTATTCTTAGGAGTCTGAGTTGAAAGATATGCATGACAAAGTGGAAAATCAGGACAGGGACTTACAGCTGCTAGTTCAGCGCAACCAGCAAATCCGATCACTGGAGCGTGATCTTGTCACCAAGGAAGAAACCATTCACAAGATTCTAGCAGACAAGGACCAGGCTATACTGTTGGCCAACCAGGTAGGTGGACATAACATGTGGGAGGGAGGGAAGAGGTGAAGGGGAAAGAATAACATGGTGTCCAATTCACAGTATTCTGAGGCAATAAACTATTTGAAAATAAGCTATAGATTTAGTTGGACTTGAATTCCGTTAGAGCTCACCACATTGCCAATGAAAGAAAATAGAAAATCAATCCTAGATCGTTGAAATAGTTGTATATAATGTAAAGATTAACTTCTTACATTTGTTGTTCAATATTATAAGTTATTTTTTGGTGTACTAGCTTGCCAACAGCTTCTGACAATTGGTGAACTACATAGTTTACCATATTATTTCTTTAACTATTGGCCATTTTATTCTACTTTCAGAATGTGTCGATGCAAAAATCTCTACAGACTCTAGAGGCCAGCTCCAAGCAGCAGTTGGAATTGTCTAATCGCACCATCAGAGAACTCAGGGAGCGTCTGGACAGACTGTCTCTAGAGGGACAGCAGAAAGACCAACTAGTACAAGATCTCCGCAAAGAAGTGGATCGATATGCCAGAGAGAAACAGACTAAGGTTAGCAATTCAAGTAAAGAGAAGTTAGCATAGTATAGTGTTAAAGAGACTTGTCTATTACTAAGTCTAATCTCATGCAGAAACTCTAGAGTTTATCAGTTGTGATGTTCTGCATCTTGTATGGCTTTACATTATATTTATTGAAGATTAATAGAAAGACTTTTAGGCTTGGGCAGTATTGGTGGTTTTGTTATTACTGTGAGACTTCTTACACGAAAAAATAATTTCCTTGTATGCTGATAGTTTTATTTTTATTATTTGGTCCATCATATAAAATTAATTTATTTGACTCCAATTCCAAAATTATGCTTAAGGCTTTACTGTCTCCTTCATCTATTTCCTTAGGAAGTGTTGTTGTCGAGTCTGGAGGCAGACCTGGCCACTTACAAGGCTCTAGCATCTCCCACAGCCAGTGAGAGCACTCGCATTCAGAACCTACAGCGTTCCATCTCCACCCATGAGGTTGCCATGGTGTCACTAAAGAAGGAGTTTCAGAGGCAGAGTGAAGAGTTACTGACTTCTCAGAGTGAGGCCAGAAGACTCAGGGACTCACTGGACAAGAAAGTAATAGCTATAATTCGCAGACGATTAGTCAAACCATATTACTATCTGCATATGGTCATATTAGTATCTGTCTAGTCACGTGACTTTACTCCAATGTATGTTTGTTCACATGTTACAGGAGGAACATCTAACTCTGATGTCATCTGTGGACCATCAGCACAACAACAGCCAAAGGTAAACATTGTTGCTTATTATATGAAATGATAGTTCACAGTTTCCTAGTATACTGAGGACACAACACAATAGCAGATTGTAAAGAAAAGAGAGAGTAATTAAAACAATAGCAACAATAACAATAATTAACTACAACAACAATAATTCATTCAGTGATGACTTAAAACTGCACACGATATTTTTTTAGAATCATTGTACTGAAAAAAATTTAGAAGTAAAAAATTATTTCTACTCATTTTGAAAAAAACAGGTACCTTAAAACTTACATTCAATGCACATCTATGAGGTCATGTTCCAGTAAATTCTCTATCTTACACAAAAATGTGTGGTTTGATAGAAACACTTACTACCCATATATGTTAATATTGTTTTTAGGTCATCACTGTATAGTGTATTGGTGCATGGATCACCACATAAGATCATTACTGCTCACATTCTGTGCCCAGAGGAGGAACAAGGCAGGGCCCAGGCGGGTCTAGGAATCAAAGTGGGCACCTCCCCTGGTGAGATCAGAGGATGTGTTATCAGCAATATGGACGAACATCTATATGGTAATGGACTCCAGATTGGGGACAGGTAAGTCATCTCATTTGCAATATCTATGAGTCTATTAGGGGGAATTGTTTTTTTATTATTTAATTTACTACTATTAGAATTTGAGAATATTTTTTTTACCATTGTTTCATCATGCAGCATGACAGAGACTGCAGTCATTAAATTTTTTGAATTGGAACATTTAAATCATTTTATTTGCAGGATAATTGAAGTGAACGGTCATGATACTACCACCAGTTCTACACGAGACACCAGAGAACTACTCCAGAAACACTTTAATTCACAAGAAGGCCTCAGGGTGGTTGTAACACACCCTTTTACAGACGAAGATGATCCTGATGGAGGAGCCAGTAGTGCAGAGATGTACAAGAAATTGTCTTCATCACTCAACGTCCGCTTGGAGTCACAGAGCGCGGAAGTAGAACATTGGAGGCAGGAATGCAACAGGTAAAGTGTCCTCATATTTACTTGTTTATTGGATTGCCTTCTAACCTATTTATTATTAATTACCATCAAGGTTAAAGTCGGACATCTTGAAATATTCCACCTTTCAAAAAGTAAGGCTAAGGCTAGACAAACAAATGTCTTTGAGAGACCAATTTTGAATTGCTTTATAATTGTTCAGGACAAAGAGACAGAGATCAAGTACCTCAAGTCCACAATACAAGACCTCAAATACCAGGTTACAGAATAATTTAGACCTTCTCGGCTGAAATAATTATAATAATAGCAAATCATTATTATTTATAATTACAATATTGGCGGTTAGAAAGAGAAAAATTTGCTATTAATTTTCAAGCAATTACTTCTGAAAATGAATATCTGTTACATGCAGTGTAATCATTTTTCTGTCAGGGATAAAGGACTTTTTACATTAATATTTTTAGCTCTAATAAAGAAACAATTTTTCCTTTTATTTGGTTCATAACTTGTAAATTATCTCCATTGTTTTGTTTTTACCATTTAGCTGGAAGAGTCAGAGAGATCCTATAAGACATTGAAGGAGACTTTTGATGAAGTAGAAGGAAGTGTGAGTGAGACTGGATACCAGAAGTCCTTGGACATGATGGAGGCAGCTCTCAGAGTCAAGGACAAAGAGGTCACTTCCATGAAGGCTGCAGAGAAAACACGGGTAAGGATTGCTTCAGCATGGATTACTCAGCAAGCCTGTATTATATTTACCTAGCAAGCCTGTATTATATTTACCCAGCAATGTATTATATTTACGCAGCAATGTATTATATTTACCCAGCAATGTATTATATTTACCTAGCAAGCCTGTATTATATTTACCTAGCAAGCTTGTATTATATTTACCCAGCAAGCCTGTATTATATTTACCTAGCTAGCTTGTATTATATTTACCCATCAATGTATTATATTTACCCAGAAACCATGTATTATAATTACCCAGCAAGAATGTATTAGCTCTATTTGACTTTCCAAATTAGATTGCGGAGCTAAAGAAGCTGAAAAAGGACAGAGATAAAGCAGTGAAGGCAGTAAGGCAGTATGCGGTCAACATGGAAGACTTGAAGGCAGTGCTTCCACGACACATGACCAAAGGAGAGCAATTGACAGCCATGAACAGAGCTCAGATGGTGAGCACCGTCCATGGGCTGGAAGAGGATCTGGCCCATCACAAAGCATACCTGGACCAGTTGCTCACTGTAGTCATCACCCACAATCCCAGCCTTCTAGCCATGGTCAGCGAGGCTCAGAAAATAAGGTAGACCCTTCTCACTAAGTCTTGAACAGGCCAAACAGTTTTGATTTAATTTGTCATTATTGCAGGGACAAAGCAGAAGATGATGATAGCTGGTGCTGATTTCAGCAGAATACAAACAATGGCATGGCTTCATAACAATGTATTTATTAAACTGTGTAGAACAGTTTGCTTCATTACAATATTCATCAATAAATATAGTACACAGCATAATATAATAATTACAATAATTATTTTATTTTAACTATAATAATACATTTGTAGTAAATTATTCATTAATAGTACACAGCATAATTTAATAATTACAGTAATTATTCAATAATACATTTGTAGTATTAAATTGGAATGAGTTTTGGTAGTGGTAGTGTATTCTCATAGTAACTAACTTGTACTTGTATTAGCCATATTTGTCTAATCTATTATCACACACACACAAACACACCAATCGTATCTTTATGAGCCAGTAATTGTGGATATTGTCAGCAAATCCTTTCAGAAATGATATTAGCAATTACTAATTACCCAATGAATTGCTGTCACAGAATCAGCGACTCCTTTTTATTATTTTGCTTCACTTTCGTGAATAGCTCCACCCACAGGTTACCGCCTCTTTATAGTCTTCTCGAATTGTTTTCCCCTAGCGATTGGTAAAAAAGAGTCAGACTACGCGAGACGACTTATAAACAAGGACCGTCAGATCTAGCCGAGAATTATTCAGCCCCGCTGAGAGTTGAAATGGAAAGCTCAGACTACATGGCCGAGTTAGAGGTTTTGGCTTGTCATGAAGATGAGATAATAAGCATTTTGAAAAGGCACGACGGGGTTTCCGTGTGCGAGAAATTGTCTGAAAATATTATCATCTCTAAAGAAACCCAGGTCAAATTCCGAGCCTTGGATCATGGACGTTTACATACAGAGCTTCTGGTCAGGTATTTACTGTATCAAGTCTATGAGTCTGTGAGGGAAGACAAGTTAGTGTATTACTCAGTTTTAGATGTTCTGGGTGAATTGGGTGGGGAGAGCATAAAAATTAAGATCAGGACTAAACGGCACCAGTATCAACTTAAAGAGTTTGTTAACATGATGGTCCAGTCTAGTCCCAGTGATACAGATACGGGAGTTAGCAGAAAGAGAGCTAGAGCTGATCTTTTAGAAGACTATTGTTTGTGTGAATATGATGCCTCTATACTCACTGATGTACTAGCCAAGGTCGCCTTTAAGTGGGAGATGTTAGCTATCTCTTTAAAGTTAGATCAAAACCAAATAGAAGAATGTCGAACAAAAAGTCTTTTTGAGATAAAATTATACGAAGTTATTTCAAAATTCATTCAAAATGGTGGCGAATTTTGTACCTTGAGTACTGTGGTGGAAGCATTAAAAAGTGATTTAGTGGCATTATATGGGGAAGGATCTAGTCTTATAGATAATTTTTTGGCCAAAATTACAAGCTCTTGTTTTAAGAAGCGGACTTGTCCTAGTCACGAGTTTCAAGGTTACAATTCTGGTAATGTCGTGGTAGACAATGGTAAAGCTGCACTTCTAGGGTTTCAGGTCACCGGTACAACCCAGGGGAGTTATCAGTGGTTTCTGAATGGTAAGCCACTACCAGACAGTGAAGTGTATGCAGGTATTAGCACGCCATTTTTATTTATTAGCCAAGTGAACTGGAAAACAGTCGGCGAATATGAGTGCCAAGAGACGTCCACAAATAAATACAGTAAAATGACATTAGCAACCTATGTCTCAGCTATTACTCAGAAGTTCTTTAGCATTTATCGTAATTGGCCCGACATTCCGAAGGACACTTGGCCTCCAGTACGGAACACTGAATATGTTAATCTAGCACTAATTTCAAAAGACCAGAAAACCAATAACGATTTTGTTTATACACTGCAGGACAACATGGACGACATAGATGCTCTAAAGTCTAGTATAAATTATGAAGAAGTTTTTGGACAATATGAAAGTGGAGCTCTAGTCATAGTGGAGGGACGCCCTGGGAGCGGGAAGACAACTTTGATGCACAAAGTCACCAAAGATTGGGCCAAGAGAGGTAATGTTTTAGTTAATGCTGAAGTAGTTGTCCTAGTTTCTCTCCGTCTGTTGAATGCAATCAAGACAGAAAACTTAAGTTTGCAGAGCATTTTTAAGAATTATGTAGAAAATGACGATGAGAGATCTGCTTTTGTAGATTCTATAAAAAAAAAGAATGGCAAAGGTTTGTGTATAATTATCGATGGCCTTGACGAGTACGAAGACGTCAGTCTCAGCAATAACATTATTTTTTATTTGATATACAAAAGAATATTGCCTCTATCCATGATAATTGTCGCTTCGCGCCCAGTGGGCACAGCCACTATCAGACTGAAAGCTCCTGTTACTCAGCGCATTGAAGTTCTTGGATTTACCAAGGAACAAATAGAAGGTTACGTAAATTGTTATTTCAGGGAAAGCGGGGATGCCAATGTTAAACTTTGGAAATATCTGAATTTGCGTGCTAATGTTCTACGCATGTGTTACTTGCCTGTACATGCAGCTATGGTGTGTTTTATGTATGAGAAAAAGGGAGAGGAAATACCTCATACTGAAACTAAAATATACGAGGCATTTACAATTTTAACCCTTCTGCGAAAGCCACATAGTTCAGTACGAATCAGTTCTCTGAATGACTTAGAAGGTAGCATGAAAGAGTATTTCAAAAATATTTGTAAATTAGCTCTAGATATGACTTTTCGCAAACAACAAGTTGTTAATGAGTCTCAGACCAATTTTCCGCTCTCACCTCCTAATTCTGATAAAGGTTCTTTAGGATTAGTCACTATTGACAGTACTGCAAGTCTGTTTAGAATGGAGGATTTGTATACTTTCTTTCATCTTACGTTTCAAGAATTTCTAGCAGGATTTTATTTGACAACAATTAGGGAAGAACATTTAGTAATTGAAGAAGCAAAAAAATCTCATGGGAACCTACAGATGGTGTGGAAATTTTATTGCGGTATAGTCCAATTTAGAGACGACTCTGAAGTACTAAATAATATTATGTCAGACCCAAACACAGACGTTCTATATAAAGCTCAGTGTGCATTTGAGTCGCAGCAGCAATGTCCCTGTGACATGTTATTAGAGAAGACTGATACTAATGTCCTCTCATTTAAGGATCGTAACTTTCTACCCACTGATTATCTTGCCATTAGCTATGTTATCACTTCTACACGACACAAGGTAACCTCTTTATTGTTCACAGAGTGTACAATTGACAAAGAAGGTGTGGCCTTCTTTTTAGGGAAGTTACAGGAAGTGCATCTCAGTAACATAACACATTTGGGATATCAAAAGAAGAAGTGCACTGTACACGAGTTTAAAAGTCTGCGTTTACTGTTAGATCAACTTCAATCAATAGAAGTTTTAGATTTGGATAAGACTCCAATAGGTAGTGAGGGTATTAAATGTCTCGCTAGTTGGGGGATCAAACTTCCTAATTTAAATACAATAAAAATTGCTCTCCCCTTAAAAAGTGGCGCTGAAACAAATATTCTGGAGAATTTAAGTTTCAATAGCCCCAAACTAAACATCGTTCACTATAATGTTACTAAGAAGTCTTATGTGTTAGACGAACTCATATTACTTGAAGCATTCAATGGCAAGATTTTGTGCAGTTCTAATCTTCAAAGTTTGACCTATTGCAATGGAAGTTTTCTTACACTGTATCAGAATGGCACTCATTTAATCCAAAGATGTTTATTAACACTTGCGTTAATAAACTGCAACATCGCAGATGAGGATGTATCAGATCTTGTTAATTTTCTGGCTAGTTGCATAAACCTAACCAAACTTCAATTGGACTTTAATAAAATTACGGATAAGGGAGCAAAAACTCTGTCAGATTCTTTGATAAAATTACGTGAACTGACTACTTTGTCTGCTCACTGTAATGAGATAGGTGATACTGGAGCATCATGCTTACTAAGTTCAGTTGCAGAACTGAAGAAGATTCAGTGCTTAGATTTACAATGCAATCCTATCAGTGAAGCCGGTATTTATTTATTAAGTAATATGCTTAAAGATAAAGTTCATGCATTTCAGTTGTACGTAACTAGTAACCCCCTTCAATCTGCATTGAAGTCAGATTTACAACTAGTCCAGAAATCAGTAGATTGTATATGTGCCAACCCTAATGATAGTGGAATAATTGTAAAGGCATTATATTGCTGTAAGAATTGTCCAGAAATTCACATCAACGGCAGTAGAAACAATTTAGTGTGTTTTACTAATGTAAATGTGAGCAAGAAGTTAGATGCAAAAGTTGTATTTGATTGTCTGAAGTACTGCAATAGGCTGATCACACTGAGACTTTCTAATAATCAAATTCGTTCGGAAGGTGCAATAGCATTAGCTAATAGTCTGAAGTTTTGCACTAAATTACAAACACTGCTTCTTAGTAGTAACAGTATTGGTTCAGAAGGTGCAGTAGCTCTAGCTGATGGTCTGAAGTTTTGCACTGAATTACAAACACTGGATCTTCGAAATAATAGTATTGGTTCAGAAGGTGCAGTAGCTCTAGCTGATAGTCTGAAGTTTTGCACTAAATTACAAACACTGCATCTTAGATATAACCGTATTGGTTCAGAAGGTGCAGTAGCTCTAGCTGATGGTCTGAAGTTTTGCACTGAATTACAAACACTGGATCTTCGAATTAATAGTATTGATTCAGAAGGTGCAGTAGCTCTAAATGATAGTCTGAAATCCTACACCGAACTGCAAACTTGGGAATATATTTAACTATTGGTCTAGATGCTTGTGTGATCATGTATATATAGCAAGAGATTTTCCAAAGGCAAACAGTTATTTAAATTAAACCAACAAACAAATTATGTGTTCAATATTGGACGGATATTTTCCTGTCAAAGGTTAGTGTGGGATATATATTGTCAATTCAATGTAGATTTCATACATCAACAAAGTCATAGTTGTGTTTGTTACATGTTTGAGCTCAAAATGTTATACTTGTGTTGTCTGATTTGTGTACATTTTACATTCACTATCTGAGTTGTTATGCCATGGAGTGGCAATAATACACAGTTTTTTTTGTTAGTAGAATGCGTAAAAACTTCACAGTTCATATTTAAAATATTTGTGTATAAGTTTAGTATTTTCATTTTACACAATACCAATTACACTTAGGACATCATTTTGTTTTAAAATAAGTGTTATTTGTAATCATATAGACTCATTGTTATATTGAATAATTTTGTTAGGAAGCATACATTTTTTAGGAAGAAAAACATTTTCAATCCATCCATGAAACTTATTCAGTGTCTGTTTACTGAATGAGCAATGGTCCAAACACATTGTTGTTTAAAAGTGGAGGATGGGTCATGTTATAATGGAAATGTGAAAAGTGAAGTTGATTAGCTTTCTTCAATCTTGTTTTATTTAAAAAATAAAAATAAAATGAAAGCTCAATATGGAGAATTCCTGGTCTTCTCAGGTTCGCGTTGTTTTGCTGAATAATGATGTGTTTAATCTCACAATTTACTTGCAAGCCCAATATTCTGAACGTTTATGTGATAAAAAGATAGTTCTCTATTGATGCCGCCAAATTTAAGCTTATGGCATCATCTAAACATTTTTCAAATTCTCAATGTGACTAAACAAACAAACATACAAACATGCAAACAAAATGCCAAAAATGTTATAAAGTAATTATGATCTATCTTCTTTTATTTATTTGTTCGACCTTTGTCATGTAGGCAGCAAATGGAAAGAAGTTGGCACAAAAGTAATTGGTCACACTTTTAGTCACCACTGATCAATCTAAGGTATATTGCTATACTGAATGGTTTGTATAATGTAATATATAATAGTATAATCCATAGTATTAGTATAATTTAAGGTGTCTTTCAGTATAATGTGAGGTATATCATGAAAAGATGTGAGGGTATAATATCAGTAGTTATACAGATAATGTTTGTTACATAGGTATATTATTGGTGAGCTAGCTAAGTGAGCGGAGACTCTATCAGGATTAACAATTGAAAAATGGATATATTTTTGTTTGTTTATTTATAATGTATGTTCAAATGTACATGTACTTATATCACTTTTTACTGTGACCCTCACATTTTTTATTTTTGTATTCAATCGGTGGTCAACTCTGTCTCATGCTTCACCTATAGAATCCTTTTGTTTAGCGATCTTTATCAGTATCATCCAAGAAAATTTAATTGTTCCAGGTTGTCTCTGTATTTTTGCGGACACAGTCAGGTCTTACAAACATAATTAGTGGCGGTGGTACGTTATCTTAGTTAATGCGCTGTTAGTCATAATTGTGCACCATATATTTTTACTTGAATATTCCTTGCCCATCAAGTCATGTAGAGAATACAAGGTAAGTCATATCCAGTGAACTTGTGTGTGCATGTGTGTAAAAGTGCTGTGTGTTACTGCTACTACTTAGCAATGAATAACACAAGAGAAACAAAAGCAAGGTTAGCAATTTAAGTAAAGAGGATAGCATAGTATATTATTAAAGAAACTTGCTCTGTGTACTAAATCAAATTTCATGCTAAAATTTTGAAGTTTAACAGTTTCGAAGCTCTGCATCTTATGTGGCTCTACATTATCTATTCATTGAGGATTGATAGTAAACATTTTGAGTTTGGGCATGGTAAGTTTAGCCTTTGTTTCCTAACTTTCTTACAGAAAGAATAATATTTCTGTACATTGATAGTCTTACTTTATTATTTGGTTTATCATTTATTTGTTTGCTTCCAATTCCAAAATTATTCTTAAAGCTTTACTGTCTCCTTCATCTGTTTCTTTAGGAAGTGTTGTTGTCGAGTCTGGAGGTAGACCTGGCCACTTACAAGGCTCTAGCATCTCCCACAGCCAGTGAGAGCGCTCGCATTCAGAACCTACAGCGCTCCATCTCCACCCATGAGGTTGCCATGGTGTCACTAAAGAAGGAGTTTCAGAGACAGAGTGAAGAGTTACTGACTTCTCAGAGTGAGGCCAGAAGACTCAGGGACTTACTGGACAAGAATGTAAGAGCTATAATTTGCAGACTATAAGTCAAACCATATTACTATCTGCATATGGTCATATTAGTATCTGTCTAGTCACGTGACTTTACTCCAATGTATGTTTGTTCACATGTTACAGGAGGAACATCTAACTCTGATGTCATCTGTGGACCACCAGCACAACAACAGCCAAAGGTAAACATTGTTGCTTATTATATGAAATGATAGTTCACAGTTTCCTGTATACTGAGGACACAACACAATCGCAGATTGTAAAGAAAAGAGAGAGTAATTAAAACAATAGCAACAATAACAAAAATTAACTACAACAACAATAATTCATTCAGTTTGTTTAGCAGATACCTTAAAACTGCACACGATATTTTTTAAGAATTATTGTACTGAAAAAAATTTTAGAAGTAAAAAATTATTTCTACTAATTTGAAAAACAGCTACCTTAAAACTTACATTCAATGCACATCTATGAGGTCATGTTCCAGTAAATTCTTTATCTTACACAAAAATGTGTGGTTTGATAGAAAAACTTATGTTAATATTGTTTTTAGGTCATCACTGTATAGTGTATTGGTGCATGGATCACCACATAAGATCATTACTGCTCACATTCTGTGCCCAGAGAAGGAACAAGGCGGGGCCCAGGCGGGACTAGGAATCAAAGTTGGCACTTCCCCTGGTGAGATCAGAGGATGTGTTATCAGCAATATGGACGAACATCTATATGGTAATGGACTCCAGATTGGGGACAGGTAAGGCATTTCATTTGCAATACCTATGAGTCTATTAGGTGGAATTGTTTTTTTATTATTTAATTTACTTCTATTAGAATTTGAGAGAATGTGCTTAAATATTTTTTTTAACCATTGTTTCATCATGCAGCATGACAGAGACTGCAGTCATTAAACAGAATTAATTTTTGGAATTGGAACATTTAAATCATTTTATTTGCAGGATAATTGAAGTGAACGGTCATGATACTACGACTAGTTCTACACGAGACACCAGAGAACTACTCCAGAAACACTTTAATTCACAAGAAGGCCTCAGGGTGGTTGTAACACGCCCCTTCACAGACGAAGATGATCCTGATGGAGGAGCCAGTAGTGCAGAGATGTACAAGAAATTGTCTTCATCACTCAACGTCCGCTTGGAGTCACAGAGCGCGGAAGTAGAACACTGGAGGCAGGAATGCAACAGGTAAAGTGTCTTCATATTTACTTGTTTATTGGATTGCCTTCTAACCTATTTATTATTAATTACCATCAAGGTTAAAGTCGGACATCTTGAAATATTCCACCTTTCTAAAAGTAAGGCTAAGGCCAGACAAACAAATGTCTTTGAGAGACCAATTTTGAATTGCTTTGTAATTGTTCAGGACAAAGAGACAGAGATCAAGTACCTCAAGTCCACAATACAAGACCTCAAATACCAGGTTACAGAATAATTTAGACCTTCTCGGCTGAAATAATTATAATAATAGCAAATCATTATTATTTATAATTACAATATTGGCGGTTAGAAAGAGAAAAATTTGCTATTAATTTTTAAGCAATTACTTCTGAAAATGAATATCTGTTACATGCAGTGTAATCATTTTTCTGTCAGGAATAAAGGACTTTTTACATTAATATTTTTAGCTCTAATAAAGAAACAATTTTTCCTTTTATTTGGTTCATAACTTGTAAATTATCTCCATTGTTTTGTTTTTACCATTTAGCTGGAAGAGTCAGAGAGATCCTATAAGACATTGAAGGAGACTTTTGATGAAGTAGAAGGAAGTGTGAGTGAGACTGGATATCAGAAGTCCTTGGACATGATGGAGGCAGCTCTCAGAGTCAAGGACAAAGAGGTCACTTCCATGAAGGCTGCAGAGAAAACACGGGTAAGGATTGCTTCAGCATAGCTTACTCAGCAAACCTGTATTATATTTACCCAGCAAGCTTGTATTATATTTACCCAGCAAGCCTGTATTATATTTACCTAGCAAATATTTACCTAGCAAGCCTGTATTATATTTACCCAGCAATGTATAATATTTACCCAGCAATGTATAATATTTACCCAGCAATGTATTATTTTTACCCAGCAATGTATTATATTTACCTAGCAAGCCTGTATTATATTTACCTAGCAAGCTTGTATTATATTTACCCAGCAAGCCTGTATTATATTTACCTAGCAAGCTTGTATTATATTTACCCAGCAATGTATTATATTTACCCAGCAATGTATTATATTTACCCAGAAACCATGTATTATATACCATCAAGGTTAAAGTCGGACATCTTGAAATATTCCACCTTTCAAAAAGTAAGGCTAAGGCTAGACAAACAAATGTGTTTGAGAGACCAATTTTGAATTGCTTTATAATTGTTCAGGACAAAGAGACAGAGATCAAGTACCTCAAGTCCACAATACAAGACCTCAAATACCAGGTTACAGAATAATTTAGACCTTCTCGGCTGAAATAATTATAATAATAGCAAATCATTATTATTTATAATTACAATATTGGTGGTTAGAAAGAGAAAAATTTGCTATTAATTATTTTTAAGCAATTACTTTTTAAAATGAAATCTATTTCATGCAGTGTAATCATTTTTCTGTCAAAAATAAAGGACTTTTTACATTAATATTTTTAGCTCTAATAAAGAAACAATTTTTCCTTTTATTTGGTTCATAACTTGTAAATTATCTCCATTGTTTTTTTTTACCATTAGCTGGAAGAATCAGAGAGATCCTATAAGACATTGAAGGAGACTTTTGATGAAGTAGAAGGAAGTGTGAGTGAGACTGGATACCAGAAGTCCTTGGACATGATGGAGGCAGCTCTCAGAGTCAAGGACAAAGAGGTCACTTCCATGAAGGCTGCAGAGAAAACACGGGTAAGGATTGCTTCAGGATAGCTTACTCAGCAAGCCTATATTATATTTACCTAGCAAGCTTGTATTATATTTACCTAGCAAGCCTGTATTATATTTACCTAGCAAGCCTGTATTATATTTACCTAGCAAGCCTGTATTATATTTACCTAGCAAGCCTGTATTATATTTACCTAGCAAGCCTGTATTATATTTACCTAGCAAGCTTGTATTATATTTACCCAGCAAGCCTGTATTATATTTACCTAGCAAGCCTTTATTATATTTACTCAGCAAGCTTGTATTATATTTACCCAGCAATGTATTATATTAATCCATAAATGTATCATATTTACCCAGAAACCATGTATTATAATTACCCAGCAAGAATGTATTAGCTCTATTTGACATTCCAAATTAGATTGCGGAGCTAAAGAAGCTGAAAAAGGACAGAGATAAAGCAGTGAAGGCAGTAAGGCAGTATGCGGTCAACATGGAAGACTTGAAGGCAGTGCTTCCACGACACATGACCAAAGGAGAGCAATTGACAGCCATGAACAGAGCTCAGATGGTGAGCACCGTCCATGGGCTGGAAGAGGATCTGGCCCATCACAAAGCATACGTGGACCAGTTGCTCACTGTAGTCATCACCGACAATCCCAGCCTTCTAGCCATGGTCAGCGAGGCTCAGAAAATAAGGTAGGCCCTTCTCACTGAGTCTTGAATAGGCCAAACAGTTTTGATTTAATTTTTTCATTATTGCAGGGACAAAGCAGAAGATGATGATAGCTGGTGCTGATTTCAGCAGAATACAAACAATGGCATGGCTTCATAACAATGTATTTATTAAACTGTGTAGAACAGTTTTTGTTTCATTACAATATTCATTAATAATATAGTAGGATAGTTGGGAAAATTGCATGCAATCATCTCGTCTCCATCCTTTTCAACACCTTTACAATAACAATACTTTTTGGCTGCTTCATTTTGGGATGGAGTCGAAGATGGTTCTGATGTACTTGAAAGTCCAGCCTGTGCAGAATGTTTAGAGCTGCTAGAAATACATGGTCTGGTATACCACCTGCCAAGCAATTCAGGAAGAATACAAATCTTGAAAAACTCGGTACACTTTTTGACACACTCTAGCCAAAAGTCAGGATCTGGTAAAACACGTTCAATATGTAATACAGGTTTACCATTGTCAGGGAAGGTGCAAACCACAAAGTCACCGTAATCCACTCCACAGATAAAGATCTGCGTTTGAACCTGATAATAGTAAGGATGGGAGTGATCAAGACCGAGTAAGCCATCTGCATTCTTTTTTAAACAAAACTTCTTGTCATGTTCTGCACTATCATGGATAGTGTCGCTTCTATGACAAAAAGGACACTTGATTTCAACCACTCCATTTGTGCAACAGCTACATTTCACTAATCCATCAGGTGAGGCTCCAATATGAGCCCACTGTGGATTTATGAACAATCCACCATCATTCACTTCAAACTCATCATGCTTGGCTATCATATGGTTCACATAAGTATCTCTTGCATATTTTTCATGATTGCACCCCCATGAAGTCGCAGCACTGACAAATTTAAATGCTTCTGGGTAACAGATTACTTTGATCAGACATTGGGCTGGGCTAGTTGGATCAGTACGACAAGCTGCTTTCATTTTAGATGCTGTTATTCGGCCGGCTCTATACTTATACCACAGATTTGAACGAAACTGTTCTCTCGAGTAACTCTTTCCACTGATTTTGCCATTTCATCAGTCATTAATATTTGAGTATTACAGCAAGTATCTAGAAGTTCAGGATAATCCATTTGCAGGTACTCTTCTTTATGAAGTTGAGGCAATGAAAGGGGGAAATTGGGAAGAGAAGTTTTGGGTTGAAAGTCATTTGCATACGGAAGTGTTATTGATGAAATAGCCGGCTTACTTCCACACTCATACTTAAAGTTTTATAAAAATGTTCAAGTGCTACATCAGTAGGTGGAGAAACAGTATGAGACATTCTAGCTTTTTTGAAGTAGAAACTGTTGAATCGGTCAAAGCATCATCTATTTTCCTTTTCTTTCCCTTTTCAGAAGTAAAATCAATGTCTTTAACTGGAGCATAAGGAATATTTTTCTGAAAAGTAGGAATCACCCATTGGCACTTTTCTTGTGTACAAGTTGTCTTACTTCGAAGTCTGGCTGATGTCTCAAGAAAAAAAAAACTGCAGCTAGGAGTGCATACCTCCCCCAACCCGGCCATGCAATTACAATGGGCACAGAATACTTCTCCAGTCTTCTCATATACTATCCAACATGATAAAGGTGTAGCATTGCTTCGCTGTGAATGCCTAACCTGAACCATACAACAACAAAAGGAGTAATTATTGAGCTGAATAGTTCTATTACTGTAACAGAACGTGTGTCTGAAATTAGATACTATTTAATGTTTCTTCAACACTACTAATATCAATGTTGAATGTACACAAATTGGTTTTCAATTTATAAACCATGAATCATGCCTGAAACTTACCCGTCCCGTAACAACAGATTTGTGATTGATGTTCCAAGCACTGACCTCCTTGACCCAGCCACTTACAAATTGATTATAAGCTTCCATCGATTTATGCGTCTTAAACTGCTTAGCTGTAACAAAACTAGTCTCCAAAACTAAGAAAGAGACCAAATCAGAAGCTTCAACTGGTGGCAAATCACAACTTAAGTAGATGGCGAGTCATTCTTAGTTACAGCTTTACCGGCCAATAAGAAAGGGTCTACACCATTCAGCAAGTGCAGCTTCTCTAAGTACCTCTTTTTAGCCTCTCCCAGTAATCCCTCCGCGTAGTCGGAGAGTCGAGTAGTAGCCAGAGCCATAATATTCCCTGAAAAACAGCTGTACACCAGTAATTTGACAATGCTCAACGCGCGTGCTTTTAAAGCCCATGACATCATTATTACGTAAACGACGAAAACGCTCTATTGTCTTCTCCAATTGTTTTCCCTTAGCGATTGGTAAAAAAGAGTCAGACTACGCGAGACGACTTAAAAACAGGGACCGTCAGATCTAGCCGAGAATTATTCAGCCCCGCTGAAAGTTGAAATGGAAAGCTCAGACTACATGGTCGAGTTAGAGGTTTTGGCTTGTCATGAAGATGAGATAATAAGCATTTTGAAAAGGCACGACGCGGTTTCGGTGTGCGAGAAATTGTCTGAAAATATTGTCATCTCTAAGGAAACCCAGGTCAAATTCCGAGCCTTGGATCATGGACGTTTACATACAGAGCTTCTGGTCAGGTATTTACTGTATCAAGTCTATGAGTCTGTGAGGGAAGACAAGTTTACTCAGTTTTAGATGTTCTGGGTGAATTGGGTGGGGAGAGCATAAAAAATAAGATCAGGAGGGAACAGCACCAGTATCAACTTAAAGAGTTGCTTAACATGATGGACCAGTCTAGTCCCAGTGATACAGATACGGGAGTTAGCAGAAAGAGAGCTAGAGCTGATCTTTTAGAAGACTATTGTTTGTGTGAATATGATGCCTCTATACTCACTGATGTACTAGCCAAGGTCGCCTTTAAGTGGGAGATGTTAGCTATCTCTTTAAAGTTAGATCGAAACCAAATAGAAGAATGTCAAACAAAAAGTTCTTTTAAGATAAAATTATACGAAGTTATTTCAAAATTCATTCAAAATGGAGGCAACTTTTGTTCTTTGAACAAATTGGAGGAAGCATTGAAAAGCGATATTGTAGAATTGCCTATTGAGGGATCGAATCTTAAACACAATTTTATAGCCAAAATTACAAGCTCTTGTTTTAAGAAGCAGACTTGTCCTAGTCATGAGTTTCAAGGTTACAATTCTGGTAATGTCGTGGTAGACAATGGTAAAACTGCACTTATAGGGTTTCAGGTCACCACTATAACCCAGGGGAGTTATCAGTGGTTTCTGAAGGGTAAGCCACTATCAAACAGTGAAGTGTATGCAGGTACTAGCAGGCCATTTTTATTTATTAGCCAAGTGAACTGGAAAACAGTCGGCGAATATGAGTGCCGAGAGACGTCCACAAATAAATACAGTAAAATGACATTAGCAACCTATGTCTCAGCTATTACTCAGAAGTTCTTTAGCATTTATTGTAATTGGCCCGACATTCCGAAGGACACTTGGCCTCCAGTAAGGAACACTGAATATGTTAATCTAGCACTAATTTCAAAAGACCAGAAAACCAATAACGATTTTGTTTATACACTGCAGGACAACATGGATGACATAGATGCTCCAAAGTCTAGTATAAATTATGAAGAAGTTTTTGGACGATATGAAACTGGAGCTCTAATCGTAGTGGAGGGACGTCCTGGGAGCGGGAAGACAACTTTGATGCACAAAGTCACCAAAGATTGGGCCAAGAGAGGTAATGTTTTAGTTAATGCTGAAGTAGTTGTCCTAGTTTCTCTCCGTCTGTTGAATGCAATCAAGACAGAAAATTTAACTTTGCAGAGCATTTTTAAGAATTATGTAGAAAATGACGATGAGAGATATGCTTTTGTAGATTCTATCAAAAAAAAGAATGGCAAAGGTTTGTGTATAATTATCGATGGTCTTGACGAGTACGAAGACGTCAGTCTCAGCAATAACATTATTTTTGATTTGATATACAAAAGAATATTGCCTCTATCCATGATAATTGTCGCTTCGCGCCCAGTGGGCACAGCCACTATCAGACTGAAAGCTCCTGTTACTCAGCGCATTGAAGTTCTTGGATTCACCAAGGAACAAATAGAAGGCTACATAAATTGTTATTTCAGGAAAAGCGGGGATGCCAATGTTAAACTTTGGAAGTATCTGAATTTGCGTGCTAATGTTCTGCGCATGTGTTACTTGCCTGTACATGCAGCTATGGTGTGTTTTATGTATGAGAAAAAGGGAGAGGAAATACCTCATACTGAAACTAAAATATACGAGGCATTTACAATTTCGACTCTTCTGCGAAAGCCACATAGTTCGGTACGAATCAGTTCTCTGAATGACTTAGAAGGTAGCATGAAAGAGTATTTCAAAAATATTTGTAAATTAGCTCTAGATATGACTTTTTGCAAACAACAAGTTGTTAATGAGTCTCAGACCAATTTTCCGCTCTCACCTCCTAATTCTGATAAAGGTTCTCTAGGATTAGTCACTATTGACAGTACTGCAAGTCTGTTTGGAATGGAGGATTTGTACACTTTCTTTCATCTCACATTTCAAGAATTTCTAGCAGCATTTTATTTGACAACAATAAGGGAAGAACATTTAGTAATTGAGGAAGCCAAAAAATCTCATGGGAACCTACAGATGGTGTGGAAATTTTATTGCGGTATAGTCCAATTTAGAGACGACTCTGAAGTACTAAATAATATTATGTCAGACCCAAACACAGACGTTCTATATAAAGCTCAGTGTGCATTCGAGTCGCAGCAGCAATGTCCCTGTGACATGTTATTAGAGAAGACTGATACTAATGTCCTCTCATTTAAGGATCGTAACTTTCTACCCACTGATTATCTTGCCATTAGCTATGTTATCACTTCTACACGACACAAGGTAACCTCTTTATTGTTCACAGAGTGTACAATTGACAAAGAAGGCGTGGCCTTCTTTTTAGGGAAGTTACAGGAAGTGCATCTCAGTAACATAACACATTTGGGATATCAAAAGAAGAAGTGCACTATACCCGAGTTTAAAAGTTTGCGTTTACTATTAGATCAACTTCAATCAATAGAAGTTTTAGATTTGGATAAGACTCCAATAGGTAGTGAGGGTATTAAATGTCTCACTAATCGGGGGATCAAACTTCCTAATTTAAATACAATAAAAATTGCTGTCCCCTTAAAAAGTGGCACTGAAATAAATATTCTGGAGTATTTAAGTTTCAATAGCCCCAAACTAAACATTGTTCACTATAATGTTACTAAGAAGTCTTATGTGTTGGATGAACTCACATTACTTAAAGCATTCAATGGTGCAATGTTATGCAGTTCTAATCTTCAAAGTATAACTTATTACAATGGAATTTTTCTTACACTGTATCAGAATGGCACTCATTTAATCCAAAGATGTTTGTTAAAACTTGTGTTAATAAACTGCGACATCACAGATGAGGATGTTTCAGATCTTGTTAATTTGCTGGCTATTTGTATAAACCTAACCACACTTCAATTGGACTTCAATAAAATTACGGATAAGGGAGCAAAAACTCTGTCAGATTCTTTGATAAAATTACGTGAACTGACTAATGTGTCTGCTCACTGTAATGAGATAGGTGATACTGGAGCATCATGCTTACTAAGTTCAGTGTCAGAACTGAAGAAGATTCAGTGTTTAGATTTACAATGCAATCCTATCAGTGAAGCCGGTATTTATTTATTGAGTAATATGCTTAAAGATAAAGTTCATGCAGTTAAGTTGTATGTAACTAGTAACCCTCATCAATCTGCATTGAAGTCAGATTTACAACTAGTCCAGAATTCAGTAGATTGGATATGTGCCAACCCTAAAGATAGTGGAATAATTAGCAAGGCATTAGATTGCAGTAAAAATTGTCCAGAAATTCACATCAACAGCAGTAGAAACAATTTAGTATGTTTCACTAATGTAAATGTGAGCAAGAAGTTAGAAGATGCAGAAGTTGTATTTGATTGTCTGAAGTACTGCAATAGGCTAATCACACTGAGTTTTTCTAATAATCAAATTTGTTTGGAAGGTGCAATAGCATTAACTAATAGTCTGAAGTTCTGCACTAAATTACAAACACTGCATCTTAGTAGTAACAGTATTGGTTCAGAAGGTGCAGTAGCTCTAGCTGATGGTTTGAAGCTTTGCATTGAATTACAAACACTGGATCTTGGATGTAACAGTATTGGTTCAGAAGGTGCAGAAGCTCTAGCTGATGGTCTGAAGTTTTGCACTAAATTACGAACACTGCATCTTCGGGATAACAGTATTGGTTCAGAAGGTGCAGTAGCTCTAGCTGATGGTTTGAAGCTTTGCATTGAATTACAAACACTGGATCTTGGAAGTAACAGTATTGGTTCAGAAGGTGCAGTAGCTCTAGCTGATGGTCTGAAGTTTTGGACTAAATTACAAACACTGTATCTTTCATATAACAGTATTGGTTCAGAAGGTGCAGTAGCTTTAGCTGATGGTCTGAAGTTTTGCACTAAATTACGAACACTGCATCTTCGGGATAACAGTATTGGTTCAGAAGGTGCAGTGACTCTAGCTGATGGTCTGAAGTTTTGTACTAAATTACAAAAACTGGATCTTGGATATAACAGTTTTGGTTCAGAAGGTGCAGTAGCTCTAGCTGATGGTCTGAAGTTTTGCACTAAATTACAAACACTGGGTCTTGAATTTAACGGTATTGGTTCAGAATGTGCAGTAGCTCTAGCTAATGGTTTGAAGCTTTGCACTGAATTACAAAAACTGTATTTTGAACTTAACAGTATTGGTTCAGAAGGGGGCAGTAGCTTTAAATGATAGTCTGAAATCTTTGAAATGGCCATTAGTTTAGGGAGTGCAGCAGCTCGAGCACTTAGTGTGAAGTCATATATTAATCTTAAAACTGGAATGTGTGCATATCAACATTGTTAGCAACAGATGGTGCTGTAGCTTTTGTCTTATTTTTTGCACCGAACTGCAAACTTGGGATTATATTTAACTATTGGTCTAGATGCTTGTGTGATCCTGTATATATAGCAAGAGATTTTCCAAAGGCAAACAGTTATTTAAATTAAACCAGCAAACAAATTATGTGTTTAATATTGGACGGATGTTTTTCTGTCAAAGGTTAGTGTGTGATATATATTGTCAATTCAATGTAGATTTCATACATCAACAAAGTCATAGTTGTGTTTGTTACATGTTTGGGCTCAAAATGTTATACTTGTGTTGTCTGATTTGTGTACATTTTACATTCACTATTTGAGTTGCTATGCCATGGAGTGGCAATAATACACAGTTTTTTTTTGTTAGTAGAATGCGTAAAAACTTTACAGTTCATATTTAAAATATTTGTGTATAAGTTTAGTATTTTTATTTAACACAATACCAATTACACTTAGGACATCATTTTGTTTTAAGATAAGTGTTATTTGTAATCATATAGACTCATTGTTATGTAGAATAATTTTGTTAGGAAGCATACATTTTTTAGGAAGAAAAACATTTTCAATCCATCCATGAAACTTATTCAATGTCTGTTTACTATTGAATGAGCAATGGTCCAAACATTGTTGTTTAAAAGTGGATGATGGGTCATGTTATAATGGAAATGTGAAAAGTGAGGTTGATTAGCATCTTTTTATTGTATATTAATTTTTCAATCTTGTTTTATTTAAAAACTAAAAATAAAACGAAAGCTCAAGATGGAGAATTCCTGGTCTTCTCAGGTTCACGTTGTTTTGCTGAATAATGATGTGTTTAATCTCACAATTTACTTGCAAGCCCAATATTCTGAACGTTTATGTGATAAAAAGATAGTTCTCTATTGATGCAGCCAAATTTAAGTTTTTGACATCATCTCAACATTTTTTCAAATTCTCAATGTGTCTAAACAAACAAACATACAAACATGCAACCAAAATGCCAAAAATGTTATGAAGTAATTATGATCTATCTTCTTATATTTATTTGTTTGACCTTCTTTGTCATGTAGGCAGCAAAATGGAAAAAAGTTAGCATAAAAGTAATTGGTCACACTGTCAGTCACCATTGATCAATCTAAGGTATATTATTATACTGAATGGTTTGTATAATGTAATATATAATAGTATAATCCATAGTATTAGTATAATTTAAGGTGTCTTTCAGTATAATGTGAGGTATATCATGATTAGATAATATCAGTAGTTATACAGATAGTGTTTGTTACATAGGTATATTATTGGTGAGCTAGCTAAGTGAGCAAGACTCTATCAGGGTTAAAAATTGAAAAATGGATATATTTTTGTTTGTTTATTTATAATGTATGTTCAAATGTACATGTACTTATATCACTTTTTACTATGACCCTCACATTATTTATTTTTGTATTCAATCGGTGGTCAACTCTGTCTCATACTTCACCTATAGAATCCTTTGGTTTAGTAATCTTTATCAGTATCATCCAAGAAAATTTAATTGTTCCAGGTTGTCTTTGTATTTTTGCGGACACAGTCAGGTCTTACAAACATAATTAGTGGCGGTGGTACGTTATCTTAGTTAATGCGCTGTTAGTCATAATTGTGCACCACATATTTTTACTTGAATATTCCTTGCCCATCAAGTCACGTAGAGAATACAAGGTAAGTCATATCCAGTGAACTTGTGTATGTGAGTGTGCATGTGTGTAAAAGTGCTGTGTGTTACAGCTACTACTTAGCAATGAATAGCACAAGAGAAACAAAGCAAGGTTAGCAATTTAAGTAAAGAGGATAGCATAGTATATTGTTAAAGAAACTTGCTCTGTGTACTAAATCAAATTTCATGCTAAAATTTTGAAGTTTAACAGTTTCGATGCTCTGCATCTTATGTGGCTCTACATTATCTATTCATTGAGGATTGATAGTAAAAATTTTGAGTTTGGGCATGGTAAGTTTAGCCTTTGTTTCCTAACTTTCTTACACAAAGAATAATATTCCTGTACATTGATAGTCTTACTTTATTATTTGGTTTATCATTTATTTGTTTGATTCCAATTCCAAAATTATGCTTAAGGCTTTACTGTCTCCTTCATCTGTTTCTTTAGGAAGTGTTGTTGTCGAGTCTGGAGGTAGACCTGGCCACTTATAAGGCTCTAGCATCTCCCACATCCAGTGAGAGCACTCGCATTCAGAAACTACAGCACTCCATCTCCACCTATGAGGTTGCCATGATGTCACTAAAGAAGGAGTTTCAGAGGCAGAGTAAAGAGTTACTGACTTCTCAGAGTGAGGCCAGAAGATTCAGGGACTTATTGGACAAGAAAGTAAGTGCTATAATTTGCAGACTATAAGTCAAACCATATTACTATCTGCATATGGCCATATTAGTATCTGTCTAGTCACGTGACTTTACTCCAATGTATGTATGTTTGTATTGTTACAGGAGGAACATCTAACTCTGATGTCATCTGTGGACCACCAGCACAACAACAGCCAAAGGTAAACATTGTTGCTTATTATATGAAATGATAGTTCACCGTTTCCTAGTATACTGAGGACACAACACAATAACAGATTGTAATGAGAAGAGAGAGTAATTAAAACAATAGCAACAATAACAATAATTAACTACAACAACAATAATTCATTCAGTGATACCTTAAAACTGCACACGATATTTTTTAAGAATTATTGTACTGAAAATTTTTTAAAAGTAAAAAATTATTTCTACTCATTTGAAAAACAGGTACCTTAAAACTTGCATTCAATGCACATCTATGAAGTCATGTTCCAGTAAATTCTTTATCTTACACAAAAATGTGTGGTTTGAAAGAAAAAATTACTACCCACAAAAAAATTGTTTTTAGGTCATCACTGTATAGTGTATTGGTGCATGGATCACCACATTAGATCATTACTGCTCACATTCTGTGCCCAGAGGAGGAACAGGGCGGGGCCCAGGCGGGACTAGGAATCAAAGTGGGCACCTCCCCTGATGAGATCAGAGGATGTGTTATCAGCAATATGGACGAACATCTATATGGTAATGGACTCCAGATTGGGGACAGGTAAGGCATCTCATTTGCAATATTTATGAGTCTATTAGGGGGAATCGTTTTTTTATTATTTAATTTATTACTATTAGAATTTGAGAGAATGTGCTTAAATATTTTTTATCATTGTTTTATCATGCAGCATGACAGAGGCTGCAGTCATTAAATAGAATTAATTTTTTGAATTGGAACATTTAAATCATTTTATTTGCAGGATAATTGAAGTGAACGGTCATGATACTACCACTATTTCTACACGAGACACCAGAGAACTACTCCAGAAACACTGTAATTCACAAGAAGGCCTCAGGGTGGTTGTAACACGTCCCTTTACAGACGAAGATGATCCTGATGGAGGAGCCAGTAGTACAGAGATGTACAAGAAATTGTCTTAATAACTCAATGTCCGCTTGGAGTCACAGAACGCGGAAGTAGAACACTGGAGGCATGAATGCAACAGGTAAAGTGTAAACATTTACTTGTTTATTGGATTGCCTTCTAACCCTATTTATTATTAATTACTATCAAGGTTAAAGTCGGACATCTTGAAATATTCCACCTTTCAAAAAGTAAGGCTAAGGCTAGACAAACAAATGTGTTTGAGAGACCAATTTTGAATTGCTTTATAATTGTTCAGGACAAAGAGACAGAGATCAAGTACGTCAAGTCTAAAGTACAAGACCTCAAATACAGAATAATTTTTAAGTAATCAGACATTCTCGGCCGAAATAATTATAATAATAGCAAATCATTATTATTTATAATTACAATATTGGCGGTTAGAAAGAGGAAAATTTGCTATTAATTTTTAAGCAATTACTTTTAAAATGAATATCTATTATGTGCAGTGTAATCATTTTTCTGTCAAGGATAAAGGACTTTTTACATTAATATTTTTAGCTCTAATAAAGAAACAATTTTTCCTTTTATTTGGTTCATAACTTGTAAATTATCTCCATTGTTTTTGTTTCTTTTACCATTTAGCTGGAAGAATCAGAGAGATCCTATAAAACACTGAAGGAGACGCTTGATGAAGTAGAAGAAAGTGTGAGTGAGACTGAATACCAGAAGTCCTTGGACATGATGGAGGCAGCTCTCAGAGTCAAGGACAAAGAGGTCACTTCCATGAAGGCTGCAGAGAAAACACGGGTAAGGATTGCTTCAGCATGGCTTACTCAGCAAGCCTGTATTATATTTAACTAGCAAGCCTGTATTATATTTACCTAGCAAGCCTGTATTATATTTACCTAGCAAGCCTGTATTATATTTACCTAGCAAGCCTGTATTATATTTACCTAAGCAAGCCTGTATTATATTTACCCAGCAAGCCTGTATTATATTTACCTAGCAAGCCTGTATTATATTTACTCAGCAAGCCTGTATTAAATTTACCTAGCAAGCCTGTATTATATTTACCCAGCAAGCCTGTATTATATTTACCCAGCAAGCCTGTATTATATTTACCTAGCAAGCCTGTATTATATTTACCTAGCAAGCCTGTATTATATTTACCTAGCAAGCCTGTATTATATTTACCTAGCAAGCCTGTATTATATTTACTCAGCAAGCCTGTATTATATTTACCTAGCAAGCTTGTATTATATTTACCCAGCAATGTATTATATTTACCCAGCAATGTATTATATTTACCCAGAAACCATGTATTATAATTACCCAGCAAGAATGTATTAGCTCTATTTGACATTCCAAATTAGATTGCGGAGCTAAAGAAGCTGAAAAAGGACAGAGATAAAGCAGTGAAGGCAGTAAGGCAGTATGCGGTCAACATGGAAGACTTGAAGGCAGTGCTTCCACGACACATGACCAAAGGAGAGCAATTGACCGCCATGAACAGAGCTCAGATGGTGAGCACCGTCCATGGGCTGGAAGAGGATCTGGCCCATCACAAAGCATACGTGGACCAGTTGCTCACTGTAGTCATCACCCACAATCCCAGCCTTCTAGCCATGGTCAGCGAGGCTCAGAAAATAAGGTAGGCCCTTCTCACTAAGTCTTGAACAGGCCAAACAGTTTTGATTTAATTTGTCATTATTGCAGGGAAAAAGCAGAAGATGATGATAGCTGGTGCTGATTTCAGCAGAATACAAACAATGGCATGGCTTCATAACAATGTATTTATTAAACTGTGTAGAACAGTTTGCTTCATTACAATATTCATTAATAATATAGTACACAGCATAATAATTACAATAATTATTTTATTTTAACTATAATAATACATTTGTAGTAAATTATTCATTGATAGTACACAGCATAATATAATAATGACAGTAATTATTCAATAATACATTTGTAGTATTAAATTGGAATGAGTTTTGGTAGTGGTAGTGTATTCTCATAGTAACTAACTTGTACTTGTATTAGCCATATTTGTCTAATCTATCATCACACACACAAACACACCAATCCTATCTTTATGAGCCAGTAATTGTGGATATTGAGAGCAAATCCTTTCAGAAATAGAGATATCAGCAATTACTAATTACCCAATGAATTGCTGTCACAGAAACAGAGACTCCTTTTTATTATTTTGCTTCACTTCGTGAATAGCTCCACCCACAGGTTACCGCCTCTTTATTGTCTTCTCGAATTGTTTTTCCCTAGCGATTGGTAAAGAGTCCGACTACGCGAGGCGACTTAAAAACAGGGACCGTCAGATCTAGCCGAGAATTATTCAGCCCCGCTGAGAGTTGAAATGGAAAGCTCAGACTACATGGACGAGTTAGAGGTTTTGATTTGTCATGAAGAGGAGATAATAAGTATATTGAAAAGGCATGACGACACGATTTTGGTGTGCAAGAAATTGTCTGAAAATATTGTGATCTCTAAAGAAATCCAGGTCAAATTCCTAGCCTTGGATCATGGACGTTTACATACAGAGCTTCTGGTCAGGTATTTACTGTATCAAGTCTATGAGTCTGTGAGGGAAGACAAGTTAGTGTATTACTCAGTTTTAGATGTTCTGGGTGAATTGGGTGGGGAGAGCATAAAAATTAAGATCAGGACTAAACGGCACCAGTATCAACTTAAAGAGTTTGTTAACATGGTCCAGTCTAGTCCCAGTGATACAGATACGGGAGTTAGCAGAAAGAGAGCTAGAGCTGATCTTTTAGAAGACTATTGTTTGTGTGAATATGATGCCTCTATACTCACTGATGTACTAGCCAAGGTCGCCTTTAAGTGGGAGATGTTAGCTATCTCTTTAAAGTTAGATCAAAACCAAATAGAAGAATGTCGAACAAAAAGTCTTTTTGAGATAAAATTATACGAAGTTATTTCAAAATTCATTCAAAATGGTGGCGAATTTTGTACCTTGAGTACTGTGGTGGAAGCATTAAAAAGTGATTTAGTGGCATTATATGGGGAAGGATCTAGTCTTATAGATAATTTTTTGGCCAAAATTACAAGCTCTTGTTTTAAGAAGCGGACTTGTCCTAGTCACGAGTTTCAAGGTTACAATTCTGGTAATGTCGTGGTAGACAATGGTAAAGCTGCACTTCTAGGGTTTCAGGTCACCGGTACAACCCAGGGGAGTTATCAGTGGTTTCTGAATGGTAAGCCACTACCAGACAGTGAAGTGTATGCAGGTATTAGCACGCCATTTTTATTTATTAGCCAAGTGAACTGGAAAACAGTCGGCGAATATGAGTGCCAAGAGACGTCCACAAATAAATACAGTAAAATGACATTAGCAACCTATGTCTCAGCTATTACTCAGAAGTTCTTTAGCATTTATCGTAATTGGCCCGACATTCCGAAGGACACTTGGCCTCCAGTACGGAACACTGAATATGTTAATCTAGCACTAATTTCAAAAGACCAGAAAACCAATGACGATTTTGTTTATACACTGCAGGACAACATGGACGACATAGATGCTCTAAAGTCTAGTATAAATTATGAAGAAGTTTTTGGACAATATGAAAGTGGAGCTCTAGTCGTAGTGGAGGGACGCCCTGGGAGCGGGAAGACAACTTTGATGCACAAAGTCACCAAAGATTGGGCCAAGAGAGGTAATGTTTTAGTTAATGCTGAAGTAGTTGTCCTAGTTTCTCTCCGTCTGTTAAATGCAATCAAGACAGAAAACTTAAGTTTGCAGAGCATTTTTAAGAATTATGTAGAAAATGCAGAGGAGAGATCTGCTTTTGTAGGTTCTATTGAGAAAAAGAATGGTGAAAGTTTGTGTGTAATTATCGATGGTCTTGACGAGTACGAAGAGGCCAGTCTTGGCAATAACATTATTTTTGATTTGATTTACAAAAGAATATTGCCTCTATCCATGATAATAGTCGCTTCGCGCCCAGTGGGCACAGCCACTATCAGACTAAAAGCTCCTGTTACTCAGCGCATTGAAGTTCTTGGATTTACCAAGGAGCAAATAAAAGGTTACGTAAATTGTTATTTCAGGGAAAGCGGAGATGCCAATGTTAAACTTTGGAAATATCTGAATTTGCGTGCTAATGTTCTACGCATGTGTTACTTGCCTGTACATGCAGCTATGGTGTGTTTTATGTATGAGAAAAAGGGAGAGGAAATACCTCATACTGAAACTAAAATATACGAGGCGTTTACAATTTTAACCCTTCTGCGAAAGCCACATAGTTCTGTTCGAATCAGTTCGCTGAATGACTTACAAGGTAGCATGAAAGAGTATTTCAAAAATATTTGTAAATTAGCTCTAGATATGACTTTTCGCAAACAACAAGTTGTTAATGAGTCTCAGACCAATTTTCCGCTCTCACCTCCTAATTCTGATAAAGGTTCTTTAGGATTAGTCACTATTGACAGTACTGCAAGTCTGTTTAGAATGGAGGATTTGTATACTTTCTTTCATCTTACGTTTCAAGAATTTCTAGCAGGATTTTATTTGACAACAATAAGGGAAGAACATTTAGTAATTGAGGAAGCAAAAAAATCTCATGGGAACCTACAGATGGTGTGGAAATTTTATTGCGGTATAGTCCAATTTAGAGACGACTCTATAGTACTAAATAATATTATGTCAGACCCAAACACAGACGTTCTATATAAAGCTCAGTGTGCATTCGAGTCGCAGCAGCAATGTCCCTGTGACATGTTATTAGAGAAGACTGATACTAATGTCCTCTCATTTAAGGATCGTAACTTTCTACCCACTGATTATCTTGCCATTAGCTATGTTATCACTTCTACACGACACAAGGTAACCTCTTTATTGTTCACAGAGTGCACAATTGAAAAAGAAGGTGTGGCCTTCTTTTTAGGGAAGTTACAGGAAGAGCATCTCAGTAACATAACACATTTGGGATATCAAAAGAAGAAGTGCTCTATACCTGAGTTTAAAAGTCTTCGTTTACTGTTAGATAAACTTCAATCAATAGAAGTTTTAGATTTGGATAAGACTCCAATAGGTAGTGATGGTATTAAATGTCTCACTAGGTGGGGGAGCACTTCTCCTCTTCCTAAGTTCAATACAATAAAAATTGCTGTCCCGTTAAAAAGTGGCGCTGAAAATAATATTCTGGAGCGTTTAAGTGTCAATAGCCCCAAACTAAACATCGTTCACTATAATGTTACTAAGAAGTCTTATGTTTTGGATGAACTCACATTACTTAAAGCATTCAGTGGCAAGATCTTGTGCAGTTCTAATCTTCAAGCTTTAACCTACTGCAATGGAAGATTTCTTACACTGTATCAGAATGGCACTCATTTAATCCAAAGATGTTTATTAACACTTGCATTAATAAACTGCGGCATCACAGATGAGGATGTATCAGATCTTGTTAATTTGCTGGCTATTTGTATAAACCTAATCACACTTCAATTGGACTTTAATAAAATTACGGATAAGGGAGCAAAAACTCTGTCAGATTCTTTGATAAAATTACGTGAACTGACTACTTTGTCTGCTCACTGTAATGAGATAGGTGATACTGGAGCATCATGCTTACTAAGTTCGGTTGCCGAACTGAAGAAGATTCAGTGTTTAGATTTACAATGCAATCCTATCAGTGAAGCCGGTATTTATTTTTTGAATAATATGCTTAAACATGAAGTTCATGGATTTCAATTGTATTTAACTAATAACCCTCATCAATCTGCATTGAAATCAGATTTACAACTAGTCCAGAAATCAGTAGATTGGATATGTGCCAGCCCTAAAGATAGTGGAATAATTGGAAAGGCATTAGATTGCTGTAAGAATTGTCCAGAAATTCACATCAACGGCAGTAGAAACAATTTAGTTTGTTTCACTAAAGTAAATATGAGCAAGGATGCAGAAGATGCAGAAGTTGTATTTGATTGTCTGAAGTACTGCAATAGGCTAATCACACTGAGTTTTTCTAATAATCAAATTTGTTCAGAGGGTGCTGCAGCTCTAGCTGATGGTCTGAAGTTTTGCACTGAAATACAAACACTGGATCTTGGAAGTAACAGTATTGGTTCAGAGGGTGCTGCAGCTCTAGCTGATGGTCTGAAGTTTTGCACTAAATTACAAACACTGTATCTAGGAGGGAACAGTATTGGTTCAGAAGGTGCAGTAGCTCTAGCTGATGGTCTGAAGTTTTGCACTAAATTACAAAGACTGCATCTTTGGGTTAACAGTATTGGTTCAGAAGGTGCAGTAGCTCTAGCTGATGGTCTGAAGTTTTGCACTGAATTACAAACACTGAATCTTCAAAATAACAGTATTAGTTCAGAAGGTACAGTAGCTCTAGCTGATGGTCTGAAGCTTTGCACTGAATTACAAACACTGGGTCTTCAAAATAACAGTATTGGTTCAGAAGGTGCAGTAGCTCTAGCTGATGGTCTGAAGTTTCGCACTAAATTACAAACACTGGATCTTGGAAGAAACAGTATTGGTTCAGAGGGTGCTGTAGCTCTAGCTGATGGTCTGAAGTTTTGCACTAAATTACAAACACTGGATCTTGGAAGTAACAGTATTGGTTCAGAAGGTGCAGTAGCTCTAGCTGATGGTCTGAAGTTTTGCACTGAATTACAAACACTGGATCTTTATAATAGCAGTATTGGTTCAGAGGGTGCTGTAGCTCTAGCGGATGGTCTGAAGTTTTGCACCAAATTACAGACACTGCATCTTCGGGATAACAGTATTGGTTCAGAAGGTGCAGTAGCTCTAGCTGATGGTCTGAAGTTTTGCACCAAATTACAGACACTGCATCTTCAGGATAACAGTATTTGTTCAGAAGGTGCAGTAGCTCTAGCTGATGGTCTGAAGTTTTGCACTAAATTACAAACACTGGATCTTTATAATAACAGTATTGGTTCAGAGGGTGCTGTAGCTCTAGCGGATGGTCTGAAGTTTTGCACCAAATTACAGACACTGCATCTCTAGGATAACAGTATTGGTTCAGAAGGTGCAGTAGCTCTAGCTGATGGTTTGAAGCTTTGCTCTGAATTACAAACACTGGATCTTGGATGGAACAATATTGGTTCAGAAGGTGCAGTAGCTCTAAATGATGGTCTGAAATCCTACACAAAACTGAAAATGATATCAATATTTTGAAATGACCATTAGTTTAGGGAGTGCAGCAGCTCGAGCACTTAGTGTGATGTCATATATTAACCTTAAAACTGGAATGCATGCATATCAGCATTGTTAGCTACAGAAGGTTCTCGAGCTTTTGTCTTATTCACTTCACTGAACTGCAAACTTGGAATTCTATTTAACTATTGGTTTAGATGCTTATGGTCCTGTATATATAGCAAGAGATTTTCCAAAGGCAAACAGTTACTTAAATCAAACCAACAAACAAATTATGTGTTCAATTGGACGGATATTTTCCTGTCAAAGGTTAGTGTGGGATATATATTGTCAATTCAATGTAGATTTCATACATCAATGAAGTCATAGTTGTGTTTGTTACATGTTTGGGCTCAAAATGTTATACTTGTGTTGTCTGATTTGTGTACATTTTACATTCACTATCATGGTTGCTATGCCATGGAGTGGCAATAATACACAGTTTTTTTTTGTTAGTAGAATGCGTAAAATTTTCACAGTTCATATTTAAAGCATTTGTGTGTAAGATTAACATTGTCATTTTACACAATACCAATTAACTTTAGACATCATTTTGCTTTAAAATAAGTGTTATTTGTAATCATAGACTTATTGTTATGTAGAATAATTTTGTTAGGAAGCATACATTTTTTATGAAGAAAAACATTTTCAATCCATCCATGAAACTTATTCAGTGTCTGCAGTGGTACAAACATATTGTTGTTTAAAAGTGGATGATGGGTCATGTTATAATGAAAATGTGAAAAGTGAAGTTGATTAGCTTTCTTCAATCTTGTTTTATTTAAAAACTAAAAATATAATGAAAGCTCAAGATGGAGAATTCCTGGTCTTCTCAGGTTCGCGTTGTTTTGCTGAATAATAATGTGTTTAATCTCACAATTTACTTGCAAGCCCAATATTCTGAACGTTTATGTGATAAAAAGATAGTTCTCTATTGATGCCACCAAATTTAAGCGTATGACATCATCTCAACATTTTTTTCAAATTCTCAATGTGACTAAACAAACAAACATACAAACATGCAATCAAAACGCCAAAAATGTTATAAAGTAATTATGATCTATCTTTTATTTATTTGTTTGACCTTCTTTGTAATGCAGGCAGCAAATGGAAAGAAGTTGGCACAAAAGTAATTGGTCACACTGTCAGTCACCACTGATCAATCTAAGGTATATTATTATACAATCTATAGTAGTATAATTTAAGGTGTCTTTCAGTATAATGTGAGGTATATCAAAATAAGATGTGAGAGTATAATATCAGTAGTTATACAGATAATGTTTGTTACATAGGTATATTATTGGTGAGCTAGCTAAGCGAGCGAGACTCTATCAGGGTTAAAAATTGAAAAATGGATATATTTTTGTTTGTTTATTTATAATGTATGTTCAAATGTACATGTACTTATATCACTCTTTACTATGACCCTCACATTTTATATTTTTGTATTCAATCGGTGGTCAACTCTGTCTCATACTTCACCTATAGAATCCTTTGGTTTAGTAATCTTTATCAGTATCATCCAAGAAAATTTAATTGTTCCAGGTTGTCTCTGTATTTTTGCGGACACAGTCAGGTCTTACAAACATAATTGGTGGCGGTGGTACGTTATCTTAGTTAATGCGCTGCTAGTCACAATTGTGCACCATACATTTTTACTTGAATATTCCTTGCCCATCAAGTCATGTAGAGAATACAAGGTAAGTCATATCCAGTGAACTTGTGTGTGTGTGTGTGCATGTGTGTGCTGTGTGTTACAGCTACTACTTAGCAATGAATAGCACAAGAGAAACAAAGCAAGGTTAGCAATTTAAGTAAAGAGGATAGCATAGTATATTATTAAAGAAGCTTGCTCTGTGTACTAAATCAAATTTCATGCTAAAATTTTGAAGTTTAACAGTTTCGATGCTCTGCATCTTATGTGGCTCTACATTATCTATTCATTGAGGATTGATAGTAAAAATTTTGAGTTTGAGCATGGTAAGTTTAGCCTTTGTTTCCTAACTTTCTTATGCAAAGAATAAGAAGAATATTCCTGTACGTTGATAGTTTTACTTTATTATTTGGTTTATCAGTTATTTGTTTGATTCCAATTCCAAAATTATGCTTATGGCTTTACGGTGTCCTTAATCTGTTTGTTTAGGAAGTGTTGTTGTCGAGTCTGGAGGCAGACCTGGCCACTTACAAGGCTCTATCATCTCCCACAGCCAGTGAGAGCACTCGCATTCAGAACCTACAGCGCTCCATCTCCACCCATGAGGTTGCCATGATGTCACTAAAGAAGGAGTTTCAGAGGCAGAGTGAAGAGTTACTGACTTCTCAGAGTGAGGCCAGAAGACTCGGGGACTTGCTGGACAAGAAAGTAAGTGCTATAATTTGCAGACTAAAAGTCAAGCCATATTACTATCTGCATATGGTCATATTAGTATCTGTTTAGTCACGTGACTTTACTCCAATGTATGTTTGTTCAATGGTTACAGGATGAAAATCTAACTCTGATGTCATCTGTGGACCATCAGCACAACAACAGCCAAAGGTAAACATTGTATGAAATGATAGTTCACAGTTTCCTAGTATACTGAGGACACAACACAATAGCAGATTGTAAAGAAAAGAGAGAGTAATTAAAACAATAGCAACAATAACAATAATTAACTACAACAACAATTATTCATTCAGTTGTTTAGCAGATATCTTAACCCTTTCGTTCCCAATCCCGCTTTGAAGCGGGTGAAGACCGATTGACTTCTCCGAATTTTTAAAAATAGTTACTTTATAGCTAGAACCTTCAGATTGCATACACAGGTGCCCAATGCATTGGAGAAGCATCTAAAATAGCTTTCAGCCAGGACTGCTTCGACAGTACCTCACAGCAGTTGCGTTTATTTCTTCCTCGGCAAAAAAAAAAAACATCGGTTCTCCGTCGAATTTAAAAAAAAGTTACCTTCTTCACAGCAGCTTCATTTATGGATCCAGTCATCTCCAGAGCTTTGTAGAAGCAGCAAAAAATTGCTTGAGCTCTGTAGCATTCCATAACACATTGAAACAACCGCTTCTTTGCCGACCAAGACTTTGCGGTTTGACTTACTGTCTTCTCCATTTTTTATAAAATCGCAAGTTCAACTGGGGACCTCCCTATTACGTACAGTCTTAGGTAATGCTTATTACATCATAGGATAAAAGTGAGCGTGTCGTGTGACCCCGGTAACTATGCAAAAAAATTTTTTTCAAAGTCATTTTTTGGAAGATGGCGTCTAGAAATTACAATGCGGTGCAAGTTTTAGACTTGCTTGATGCTGACTCTAGCGACTCAGGATCAAGGGGAGAGAAGGGAGACGACATCTAGGGCTATAGGAGGCCCTGTATCAGGGTTGGTGGACCAGACCCCGTCAACTTTGATACTGAAAATGGGAGTCAAGAAGATGATCGAGGTAAGCTTGTCTTTCTCTTGTCTTTCTCTTGAAAAATAGCAAGCTTCTGTTGTGGAAAGGACTTATTTATAGCTATATTGAGACAGAGTAAGCTGTTTAGCTATAATATATATATATTTCATTGAGTTTTGAGATTTGAAAGTGGCTTGTGGTTTTTTGAACAAATTCAAATTTTCAAAAAAATAAAATTTTTTTTTACCACATGTACAACTAGGACCAGATGTGAATGCAGTCACCGACCCCGATTACGCAGATGAGGCGACAGGAGCAGAGTCTTCCAGTCATGAAGGAGAGGATACCGGACCTGAGTCTTCCAATGATGAAACACGAATAGGCAGCAGGTTCCAGTGATGAAGAAGAGGAAGTGGCTCCTCCTGCTCCGAGTTCTGGACGTCCTCGCGGTCGGAGAAGGCGGGAATCGAAGAACAAGAGTCGGGTGGATGAGGTAGGGGGAGAGTGGAAGAAAGATGACAACACACCCATTGATATTCCATAATCTTTTGTGTGAAGGACCACAGACTTTGATATTTGTGGCTGCTCCTCCCCCCCCCCCCCTGAACATCCCAAAAGTTGTAATATGTATTGTTATTGTCGTTGTCGTTGTCTGTGTTTTTGTGGTGTTGTAGTGGAGCTTCACACTCGATGTATATGTGTGTGCGTGGAGTTGAAATGTTATTCTGGCGCTTCCAGATCTAACCGGGGAGGGAACGAACTTGGGGGGGGGGAGGGGGGTCTTTTCCAATCGGGGCTACTATGCCCATGTAAGTTGAATTTCATGTATGTGTGTGTGTGTACACCAGTCAATTTATATTATACATTTATTTTTATGATCTGTATTCACCTGTATCTTCTTTTTTCTAGTGTGTGTGTGTATGTGTGTGTGTGCATTTGTGGAATGAGAGAGAGCAACCGTGGACAAACAGTATGTGGCACTTCCGTATACAACCAGGGAGGGAACTCTGGATCTTTTTGGATGTGACTACTATGCCCATGTAAGTTGAATTTCATGTGTGTGTGTGTGTACACCAGTCAATTTATGTATAATAAATTATACATTTATTTTTATGATCTGTATTCACCTGTAGCTTCTTTTTTCTTGTGTGTGTGTGTGTATGTGTGTGCGTGCATTTGTGGAAAGAGAGAGAGAGCAACCGTGAACAAACAGTATGTGGCACTTCCGGATCCAACCTGAGAGAGAACGAACTCGGTGGTCTTTTTCGGTCTGTGACATCATCCACGCCGGGTAAGTTGAATTTCATTTCAACTTACTGATATTTGGGTGTCCAGCTAGGGCTGGGAGGGTTATGGTACAAGAATGTCAGTGAAAATTAATGACTGGGGAGGGGGGGTTATGGTACAAGAATGTCAGTGAAAAGTAATGACGGGGGAGGGGGGGTTATGGTACAAGAATGTCAGTGAAAAGTAATGACGGGGGAGGGGGGGGTATGGTACAAGAATGTCAGTGAAAAGTAATGACGGGGGAGGGGGGGGCAATTCAGCGAGGCCAGCTGTTATGTTACAAATATCATTGTTGTCTTGTGTTTTTTTGTTATTGTATGGAGGTTCCGGATCCTATGGGAGGGATCGTTCAGTCTGTGCCACCATCCATGCCGGGTAAGTTGAATTCCACGTGTGTGCTTGTACTGCTTTTCATTTTCAAATTACACTTTCTCAATACAACGATTGTTTCTCTCATGTACAGTGTGGAGTATACATACCAGGGTTCATACAGTGGGAGGCTAGCGCTGGGTTCCCCCCTAGAATTTTGGGAGTTGAATAGAAATGAACATTTAGGAAGCATTTATTTTTAGTCTGATATTGTATCCCATTATATTCCTATCATAACTGAGCCATTTAGTGCATAGGACCGAACACTGATCATCAGTGTGAAGTATAGACTCGTATGCAAAGATGTGCATCAAAGTAGTGTAGGTTCCAAAAAATGGGTGTGGCGAAGTACACTCGGAGCCCCACCCCAAAAAAAAATCCTGTATGAAACCGCATACAATACATCATAAAGTTGCAATTATATAGGATGATGAATAATTTGTTGTTTGTATTACAAATATCTTTGTTGTTTGTGTTTTTGTGTATATGAAATTGTTTTGTAGTGGAGCTCGACGTCCGATGGCATACGTTCCTTGTGGACACTCATAGATGTCTCCTACATGATCACAATCAGCACCACACACAACAAACAACATATTTTATTGTTGAACTAATATAATATTGGTATAAAATGCATCAAACAATATTATTTCTATTTTATTTTATTTTTTTATTGATGGGAAAAGTGGATTTTTTTGGGGGAAAAAAAATTTTTTTTTGAAATATTAGTAGATGGCTTAAATATTATTCAATTTTCTCAATCAAAAAATGAGGGGAATCCCAAACTCTTGGTCTATTTAGTGATATATGGTTGCTGTGGGGTTTTCCCAGCCAGCATCGAGTTAAAAAAATAAAACGGTAATGCACTATTCCGCGGCGGAAGATTAGATTTTTCCGCGCGCGTCCAAACAATTTGGGAACGAGAGGGTTAAAACTACACATGATAATTTTTAACAATTATTGTACTGAAAAAAATTATATAAGTAAAAAATTATTTCTACTCATTTAGAAAAACAGGTACATTAAAACTTGCATTCAATGTACTTCTATGAAGTCATGTTAGAGTAAATTTTCTATTACACAAAAATGTTTGGTTTGATAGAAAAACCTACTACTCATATTATGTTAATATTGTTTTTAGGTCATCAATGTATAGTGTATTGGTGCATGGATCATCACATAGGATCATTACTGCTCACATTCTGTGCCCAGAGGAGGAACAGGGTGGGGCCCAGGCGGGACTAGGAATCAAAGTGGGCACCTCTCCTGGTGAGATCAGAGGATGTGTTATCAGCAATATGGACGAACATCTATATGGTAATGAATTCCAAATCGGGGACAGGTAAGACTACCTGCTATGAGTCTATTAGGAATTTTTTAAAATTATTTAATCTACTACTATTAGAATTTGAGAGAATGCGATTAAATATTTGATTGTACCATTGTTTCATCGCGCCGCATGACAGAGACTGCAGACGTTAGACTGAATTAATTTTTTTGAATTGGAATATTTAAATCATTTCACTTACAGTGTAATTGAAGTGAACAGTCATGATACTACCACTAGTTCTACACGAGACACCAGAGAACTTCTCCAGAAACACTTTTCACAAGAAGGCCTCCGGGTGGTTGTAACACGCCTTTACGGATGAAGATGATCCTGATGGAGGAGCCAGTAGTGCAGAGATGTATAAGAAATTGTCTACATCACTCAACGTCCGCTTGGAGTTGTCACAGAACGTGGAAGTAGAACACTGGAGGCAGGAATGCAACAAGTAAAGTCTCTTCATATTTACTTGTTTATTGGATTGCCTTCTAATACTATTTATTATTTATTAACATCAAGGTTAAAGTCGGACATCTTTAAATATTCCACCTTTCAAAAAGTAAGGCTAGACAAATAAATGTGTTTGATAGACCAATTTTGAATTGCATTATAATTGTTCAGGACAAAGAGACAGAGATCAAGTACCTCAAGTCTACAATACAAGACCTCAAATACCAGGTTACAGAAAAATTTTTAAGTAATTACTTTTTAAAATGAATATCTATTTCATGCAGTGTAATCATTTTTCTGTCAGGGATTAAGGATTTCCTACATTAATATTATTAACTCAAATAAAGAAAACAATTTTTTCCTTTTATTTGGTTCATAACTTGTTAATTATTTCCATCTTTTTTACCATTTAGCTGGAAGAATCAGAGAGATCCTATAAGACATTGAAGGAGACTTTTGATGAAGTAGAAGGAAGTGTGAGTGAGACTGGATATCAGAAGTCCTTGGACATGATGGAGACAGCTCTCAGAGTCAAGGACAAAGAGGTCACTTCCATGAAGGCTGCAGAGAAAACACGGGTAAGTATTGCTTCAGCATAGATTACTCAGCAAGCCTGTATTATATTTACCTAGCAAGCCTGTATTATATTTACCTAGCAAGCCTGTATTATATTTACCTAGCAAGCCTGTATTATATTTACCCAGCAATGTATTATATTTACCCAGCAATACCCAGAAAGCATGTATTATATTTACCCGCAAGTATGGATAAGCTCCATTTGACATTCCAACTTAGATTGCAGAGCTAAAGAAGCAGAAAAAGGACAGAGATAAAGCAGTGAAGGTAGTAAGGCAGTATGCGGTCAACATGGAAGACTTGAAGGCAGCGCTTCCACGACACAAGACTAAATGAGACCAATTAACAGCCATGAACAGAGCTCAGATGGTGAGCACCGTCCATTTGCTCACTGTAGTCATCACCCTGAATCCCAGCCTTCTAGCCATGGTCAGCGAGGCTCAGAAAATAAGGTAGGCCCTTCTTACTAAGTCTTGAACTGCCAAACAGTTTTGATTTAATTTTTCATTATTGCAGGGACAAAGCAGAAGATGATGATAGCTGGTGCTGATTTCAGCAGAATGCAAACAATGGCATTGCTTCATAACAATGTATTTATTAAACTGTGTAGAACAGTTTGCTTCATTACAATATCATTATAGTACACAGCATAATATAATAATTACAATAATTGTTTTATTTTAACTACAATACATTCGTAGTATTTATAAATTAGAATGATTTTTTGTAAGTGGTAGTGTATTCTCATAGTAATTAACTAGTATTTATATTTCTAATCTATCATCACACACACAAACACACCAATCGTAGCTTTATAAACCAGTAATTGTGGATATTGACAGCAAATCCTTTCAGAAATAGAGATATCAGCAATTACTAATTACCCAATGAATTGCTGCCACAGAGAAAGTGATGCCTATTTATTTTTTGCTTCACTTCGTGAATAGCTCCACCCACGGGTTACCGCCTTTTTATTTTCTCTAATTTTTTTTCCCAAGCGATTAACGCGAGACGACTCAGAAACAGGGACCGTCAGATCTAGCCGAGAATTTTTAGCCCCACTGAGAGTAGAAATGGAAAGCTCAGACTACATGGTCGAGATAGAGGTTTTGGTTTGTCATGAAGATGAGATAATAAGCACTTTGAAAAGGCACGACGCGGTATCGGTGTGCGAGAAATTGTCTGAAAATATTGTCATCTCTAAAGAAATCGAGATCAAATTCAAAGCCTTGGATCATGGACGTTTACATTCAGAGCTTCTGGTCAGGTATTTACTGTATTAAGTCTATGAGTCTGTGAGGGAAGACAAGTTAGTGTATTACTCAGTTTTAGATGTTCTGGGTGAATTGGGTGGGGAGAGCATAAAAAATAAGATCAGGAGGGAACTGCACCAGTATCAACTTAAAGAGTTTGTTAACATGATGGTCCAGTCTAGTCCCAGTGATACAGATACGGGAGTTAGCAGAAAGAGAGCTAGAGCTGATCTTTTAGAAGACTATTGTTTGTGTGAATATGATGCCAATATACTAACCGATGTACTAGCCAATGTTGCCTATAAGTGGGAGGAGTTAGCTATCTATTTAAAGTTAGATCAAAACCAAATAGAAGAATGTCGAACAAAAAGTTCTTTTGAGATAAAATTATACGAAGTTATTTCAAAATTCATTCAAAATGGTGGCGAATTTTGTACCTTGAGCACTGTGGTGGAAGCATTAAAAAGTGATTTAGTGGCATTATATGGGGAAGGATCTAGTTTAATAGATAATTTTATGGCCAAAATTACAAGCTCTTGTTTTAAGAAGCGGACTTGTCCTAGTCATGAGTTTCAAGCTTAAAATTCTGGTAATGTCGTGGTAGACAATGGTAAAGCTGCACTTCTAGGGTTTCAGGCCACCACTACAACCCAGGGGAGTTATCATTGGTTTCTGAATGGTAAGCCACTATCAGACAGTGAAGTGTATGCAGGTACTAGCAGGCCATTTTTATTTATTAGCCAAGTGAATTGGAAAACAGTCGGCGAATATGAGTGCCAAGAGACGTCCACAAATAAACACAGTAAAATGACATTAGCAACCTATGCCTCAGCTATTACTCAGAAGTTCTTTAGCATTTATCGTAATTGGCCCGACATTCCGAAGGACACTTGGCCTCCAGTACGGAACACTGAATATGTTAAACTAGCACTAATTTCAAAAGACCAGAAAACCAATAACGATTTTGTTTATACACTGCAGGACAACATGGACGACATAGATGCTCAAAAGTCTAGTATAAATTATGAAGAAGTTTTTGGACGATATGAAAGTGGAGCTCTAGTCGTAGTGGAGGGACGTCCTGGGAGCGGGAAGACAACTTTGATGCACAAAGTCACCAAAGATTGGGCCAAGAGAGGTAATGTTTTAGTTAACGCTGAAGTAGTTGTCCTAGTTTCTCTCCGTCTGTTAAATGCAATCAGGACAGAAAATTTAACTTTGCAGAGCATTTTTAAGAATTATGTCGAAAATGATGAGGAGAGATCTGCTTTTGTAGATTCTATCAAAAAAAAGAATGGCAAAGGTTTGTGTATAATTATCGATGGTCTTGACGAGTATGAAGAGGACAGTCTTGACAATAACATTATTTTTGATTTGATATACAAAAGAATATTGCCTCTATCCATGATAATTGTCGCTTCGCGCCCAGTGGGCACAGCCACTATCAGACTGAAAGCTCCTGTTACTCAGCGCATTGAAGTTCTTGGATTTACCAAGGAACAAATAGAAGGTTACATAAGTTGTTATTTCAGGGAAAGCAGGGATGCCAATGTTAAACTTTGGAAATATCTGAATTTGCATGCTAATGTTCTACGCATGTGTTACTTGCCTGTACATGCAGCTATGGTGTGTTTTATGTATGAGAAAAAGGGAGAGGAAATACCTCATACTGAAACTAAAATATACGAGGCATTTACAATTTTAACCCTTCTGCGAAAGCCACCTAGTTCGGTTCGAATCAGTTCTCTGAAGGACTTAGAAGGTAGCATGAAAGAGTATTTCAAAAATATTTGTAAATTAGCTCTAGATATGACTTTTCGCAAACAACAAGTTGTTAATGAGTCTCAGACCAAATTTCCGCTCTCACCTCCTAATTCTGATAAAGGTTCTCTAGGATTAGTCACTATTGACAGTACTGCAAGTATGTTTAGAATGGAGGATTTGTACACTTTCTTTCATCTCACATTTCAAGAATTTCTAGCAGCATTTTATTTAACAACAATAAGGGAAGAACATTTAGTAATTGAGGAAGCAAAAAAATCTCATGGGAACCTACAGATGGTGTGGAAATTTTATTGCGGTATAGTCCAATTTAGAGACGACTCTGAAGTACTAAATAATATTATGTCCGACCCAAACACAGATGTTCTATATAAAGCTCAGTGTGCATTCGAGTCACAGCAGCAATGTCCCTGTGACATGCTATTAGAGAAGACTGATACTAATGTCCTCTCATTTAAGGATCGTAACTTTCTACCCACTGATTATCTTGCCATTAGCTATGTTATCACTTCTACACGACACAAGGTAACCTCTTTATTGTTCACAGAGTGTACAATTGACGAAGAAGGTGTGGCCTTCTTTTTAGGGAAGTTACAGGAAGTGCATCTCAGTAACATAACACATTTGGGATATCAAAAGAAGAAGTGCATTATACCCGAGTTTAAAAGTCTGCGTTTACTGTTAGATCAACTTCAATCAATAGAAGTTTTAGATTTGGATAAGACTCCAATAGGTATTGAGGGTATTAAATGTCTCACTAATTGGGGGATCAAACTTCCTAATTTAAATACAATAAAAATTGCTGTCCCCTTAAAAAGTGGCGCTGAAAAAAATATTCTGGAGAATTTAAGTTTCAAAAGCCCCAAACTAAACATCGTTCACTATAATGTTACTAAGAAGTCATATGTGTTAGATGAACTCATATTACTTGAAGCATTCAGTGGCAAGATTTTGTGCAGTTCTAATCTTCAAGCTTTAACCTACTGCAATGGAAGATTTCTTACACTGTATCAGAATGGCACTCATTTAATCCAAAGATGTTTATTATCACTTGCGTTAATAAACTGCGGCATCACAGATGAGGATGTATCAGATCTTGTTAATTTGCTGGCTATTTGTATAAACCTAACCACACTTCAATTGGACTTTAATAAAATTACTGATAAGGGAGCAAAAACTCTGTCAGATTCTTTGATAAAATTACGTGAACTGACTACTTTGTCTGCTCACTGTAATGAGATAGGTGATACTGGAGCATCATGCTTACTAAGTTCAGTGTCAGAACTGAAGAAGATTCAGTGTTTAGATTTACAATGCAATCCTGTCAGTGAAGCCGGCATTTATTTATTGAATAATATGCTTAAAGATGAAGTTCATGGATTTCAATTGTATTTAACTGCTAAACCTCATCAATCTGCATTGAAATCAGATTTACAACTAGTCCAGAAATCAGTAGATTGGATATGTGCCAGCCCTAAAGATAGTGGAATAATTGGAAAGGCATTAGATTGCTGTAAGAATTGTCCAGAAATTCACATCAACGGCAGTAGAAACAATTTAGTATGTTTCACTAATGTAAATGTGAGCAAGAAGTTAGAAGATACAGAAATTGTCTTTGATTGTCTGAAGTATATCAATAGGCTAATCACGTTGAGTTTATCGAATAATCAAATTTGTTCAGAAAATGCAATGGCATTAGCTAATAGTCTGAAGTTTAGCACTAAATTACAAACACTGCATCTTCGGGATAACAGTATTGGTTCAGAAGGTGCAGTCGCTCTAGCTGATGGTTTGAAGCTTTGCACTGAATTACAAACACTGGATCTTGGATATAACAGTATTGGTTCCGAAGGTGCAGTAGCTCTAGCTGTTGGTCTGATGTTTTGCACTAAATTACAAACACTGGATCTTGTAAATAACAGTATTGGTTCAGAGGGTGCTGTAGCTCTAGCTGATGGTTTGAAGCATTACACTGAATTACAAACACTGGGTCTTCGATGTAGCAGAATTGGTTCAGAAGGTGCAGTAGCTCTAGCTTATAGTCTGAAGTTTTGCACTAAATTACAAACACTGCATCTTGAAAGTAACAGTATTGGTTCAGAAGGTGCAGTAGCTCTAGCTGATGGTCTGAAGTTTTGCACTAAATTACAAACACTGGATCTTGGATTTAACAGTATTGGTTCAGAAGATGCCGTAGCTCTAGCTGATGATCTGAAGTTTTGCACTAAATTGCAAACACTCATGGATCTTGTAAATAACAGTATTGGTTCAGAGGGTGCTGTAGCTCTAGCTGATAGTTTGAAGCATTGCACTGAATTACAAACACTGAATCTTGTATATAACAGTATTGGTTCAGAAGGTGCAGTAGCTCTAGCTGATGGTCTGAAGTTTTGCACTAAATTACAAACACTGGATCTTGTAAGTAACAGTATTGGTTCAGAGGGTGCTGTAGCTCTAGCTGATGGTTTGAAGCTTTGCACTGAATTACAAACTCTGGATCTTGGATATAACAGTATTGGTTCAGAAGGAGCAGTAGCTCTTGCTGATTGTCTGAAGTTTTGCACTAAATTACAAACACTGGATCTTGTACGGAACGGTATTGGTTCAGAAGGTGCAGTAGCTCTAGCTGATGGTCTGAAGTTTTGCACTAAATTACAAACTGCATCTTGGATATAACAGTATTGGTTCAGAAGGTGCAGTAGCTCTAAATGATAGTCTGAAATCCTAAACATAACTGAAAATGACATCAATATTTTGAAATGACCATTAGTTTAGGGAGTGCAGCAGCTCGAGCACTTAGTGTGAAGTCATATATTAACCTTAAAACTGGAATGTGTGCATATCAGCATTGTTAGCTACAGATGGTGCTGTAAGTTTTGTCTTATTTATTGCGAACTGCAAACTTGGGATTATATTTAACTATTTGTCTTGATGCTTGTGTGATCCTGTATATATATAGCAAGATATTTTCCAAAGGCAAACAATTATTTAAATCAAACCAACAAACAAATTATGTGTTCAATATTGGACGGATATTTTTCTGTCAAAGGTTAGTGTGTGATATGTATTGTCAATTCAATGTAGATTACATACATCAATAAAGTCATAGTTGTGTTTGTTACATGTTTGGGCTCAAAATGTTATACTTGTGTTGTCTGATTTGTGTACATTTTACATTCACTATCTGAGTTGCTATGCCATGGAGTGGCAATAATACACAGTTTTTTTGTTAGTAGAATGCGTAAAACCTTCACAGTTCATATTTAAAATATTTGTGTATAAGTTTGGTATTGTCATTTTACACAAAAGCAATATTACACTTAGGACATCATTTGGTTTTAAAATAAGTGTTATTTGTAATCATAGACTCATTGTTATGTAGAATAATTTTGTTAGGAAGCATACATTTTTTCGGAAGAAAAATATTTTCAATCCATATATGAAACGTATTCAGTGTCTGTTTACTGAATGAGCAATGGTACAAACATATTTTTGTTCAAAAGTGGATGATGGGTCATGTTATAATGGAAATGTGAAAAGTGAAGTTGATTAGCATATTTTTCTTGTATATTTATTTTTTAATCTTGTTTTATTTAAAAACTAAAAAAAATGAAAGTCCCCAGATGAAGTTTTCCTGGTCTTCTCAGGTTCATGTTGTTTTGCTGAATAATGATGTGTTTAATCTAAAAATTTACTTGCAAGCCCAATATTCTAAACTTTATGTGATAAAAAGATAGTTCTCTATAGATGAAGCCAAATTTAAGTTTATGCCATCATCTCAACATTTTTTTTCAAATTCTCAAAGTGACTAAACAAACAAACATACAAACATGCAACCAAAATGCCAACAATGTTAATAGTAATTATGATCTATTTTCTTTTGTTTATTTGTTCGACCTTCTTTGTAATGTAGGCAGCAAATGGAAAGAAGTTGGCACAAAAGTAATTGGTCACTCAGTCACCACTGATCAATCTAAGGTATATTATTATACTGAATGGTTTGTATAATGTAATATGTAATAGTATAATCCATAGTGTTAGTATAATTTAAGGTGTCTTTCAGTATAATGTGAGGTATATCAAAATAAGATGTGAGAGTATAATATTGGTAGTTATACAGCTAATGTTTGTTACATAGGTATATTATTGGTGAACTAGCTAAGTGAGCGACTCTATCAGGGTTAAAAATTGAAAAATGGATATATTTTTGTCTGTTTATTTATAATGTATGTTCAAATGTACATGTACTTATATCACTTTTTACTATGACACTCACATTTTAATTTTTGTATTCAATCGGTGGTCAACTCTGTCTAATACTTCACCTATAAAATTTTTTGGTTTAGCGATCTTTATCAGTATCGTCCAAGAAAATTTAATTGTTCCAGGTTGTCTCTGTATTTTTGCGGACACAGTCAGGTCTTACAAACATAATTAGTGGCGGTGGTACGTTATCTTAGTTAATGCGCACTGTTAGTCATAATTGTGCACCATATATTTTTACTTGAATACTCCTTGCTCATCAAGTCATGTAGAGAATACAAGGTAAGCCATATCCAGTGAACTTGTGTGTGTGCGTGTGCATGTGTGTAAAAGTGCTGTGTGTTACAGCTACTACTTAGCAATGAATAGCACAAGAGAAACAAAGCAAGGTTAGCAATTTAAGTAAAGAGGAGTATATTATTAAAGAAACTTGCTCTGTGTACTAAATCAACTTTCATGCTAAAATTTTGAAGTTTAACAGTTTCGATGCTCTGCATCATATGCGGCTTTACATTATCTCTTCATTGAGGATTGATAGTAAAAATTTTGAGTTTGGGCATGGTAAGTTTAGCCTTTGTTTCCTAACTTTCTTACACAAAGAATAATATTCCTGTACATTGATAGACTTACTTTATTATTTGGTTTATCATTTATTTGTTTGATTCCAATTCCAAAATTATGCTTAAGGCTTTACTGTCTCCTTCATCTGTTTCTTCAGGAAGTGTTGTTGTCGAGTCTGGAGGCAGACCTGGCCACTTACAAGGCTCTAGCATCTCCCACAGCCAGTGAGAGCACTCGCATTCAGAACCTACAGCGCTCCATCTCCACCCATGAGGTTGCCATGATGTCACTAAAGAAGGAGTTTCACAGGCAGAGTGAAGAGTTACTGACTTCTCAGAGTGAGGCCAGAAGACTCAGGGACTTACTGGACAAGAAAGTAAGTGCTATAATTTGCAGACTAAAAGTCAAACCATATTACTATCTGCATATGGTCATATTAGTATCTGTCTAGTCACGTGACTTTACTCCGATATATGTTTGTTCAATGGTTACAGGAGGAACATCTAACTCTGATGCCATCTGTGGACCATCAGCACAACAACAGCCAAAGGTAAACATTAACTTTTATTATTGCAGTATATGAAATAATTGTTCATAGCTTCCTAGTATACTGAGGACACAACACAATAGCAGATTGTAATGAGAAGAGAGAGTAATTAAAACAATAGCAACAATAATAATAAGAAACTACAACAACAATTATTCATTCAGTTGTTTAGCTGATAATCTTAAAACTACACATGATAATTTTTAACAATTATTGTACTGAAAAAAATTATATAAGTAAAAAATTATTTCTACTCATTTTGAAAAACAGCTACCTTAAAACTTGCATTCAATGCACATCTATGAGGTCATGTTACAGTAAATTCTCCATTACACAAAAATGTGTGGTTTGATAGAAAAACCTACTACCCATATTATGTTAATATTGTTTTTAGGTCATCACTGTATACTGTATTGGTGCATGGATCACCATATAAGATCATTACTGCTCACATTCTGTGCCCAGAGGAGGAACAGGGTGGGGCCCAGGCGGGACTAGGAATCAAAGTGGGCACCTCCCCTGGTGAGATCAGAGGTTGTATTATCAGCAATATAGATGAGCATCTATATGGTAATGGACTCCAAATCGGCGACAGGTAAGACTACCTATGAGTCTATTAGGAATTTTTTTAAATTATTTAATCTACTACTATTAGAATTTGAGAGAATGCGATTAAATATTTGATTGTACCATTGTTTCATCGCGCCGCATGACAGAGACTGCAGACGTTAGACTGAATTAATTTTTTTGAATTGGAATATTTAAATCATTTCACTTGCAGTGTAATTGAAGTGAACAGTCATGATACTACCACTAGTTCTACACGAGACACCAGAGAACTTCTCCAGAAACACTTTTCACAAGAAGGCCTCCGGGTGGTTGTAACACGCCTTTACGGATGAAGATGATCCTGATGGAAGAGCCAGTAGTGCAGAGATGTACAAGAAATTGTCTTCATCACTCAACGTCCGCTTGGAGTTGTCATAGAACGTGGAAGTAGAACACTGGAGGCAGGAATGCAACAAGTAAAGTCTCTTCATATTTACTTGTTTATTGGATTGCCTTCTAATACTATATATTATTTATTACCATCAAGGTTAAAGTCGGACATCTTGAAATATTCCACCTTTCAAAAAGTAAGGCTAGACAAACAAATGTCTTTGAGAGACCAATTTTGAATTGCTTTATAATTGTTCAGGACAAAGAGACAGAGATCAAGTACCTCAAGTCTACAATACAAGACCTCAAATACCTGGTTACAGAAATTTTTTTAAGTAATTACTTTGTAAAATGAATATCTATTTCATGCAGTATAATCATTTTTCTGTCAGGGATTAAGGATTTTCCATATTAATATTTTTAACTCAAATAAAGAAAACAATTTTTTCCTTTTATTTGGTTCATAACTTGTTAATTATTTCCATCTTTTTTACCATTTAGCTGGAAGAATCAGAGAGATCCTATAAGACATTGAAGGAGACTTTTGATGAAGTAGAAGGAAGTGTGAGTGAGACTGGATATCAGAAGTCCTTGGACATGATGGAGACAGCTCTCAGAGTCAAGGACAAAGAGGTCACTTCCATGAAGGCTGCAGAGAAAACACGGGTAAGTATTGCTTCAGCATAGATTACTCAGCAAGCCTGTATTATATTTACCTAGCAAGCCTGTATTATATTTACCTAGCAAGCCTGTATTATATTTACCTAGCAAGCCTGTATTATATTTACCCAGCAATGTATTATATTTACCCAGCAATACCCAGAAAGCATGTATTATATTTACCCGCAAGTATGGATTAGCTCCATTTGACATTCCAACTTAGATTGCAGAGCTAAAGAAGCAGAAAAAGGACAGAGATAAAGCAGTGAAGGTAGTAAGGCAGTATGTAGTCAACATGGAAGACTTGAAGGCAGTGCTTCCACGACACAAGACTAAATGAGACCAATTAACAGCCATGAACAGAGCTCAGATGGTGAGCACCGTCCATTTGCTCACTGTAGTCATCACCCACAATCCCAGCCTTCTAGCCATGGTCAGCGAGGCTCAGAAAATAAGGTAGGCCCTTCTTACTAAGTCTTGAACTGCCAAACAGTTTTGATTTAATTTTTCTTTATTGCAGGGACAAAGCAGAAGATGATGATAGCTGGTGCTGATTTCAGCAGAGTGCAAACAATGGCATTGCTTCATAACAAGTATTTATTAAACTGTGTAGAACAGTTTGCTTCATTACAATATCATTATAGTACACAGCATAATATAATAATTACAATAATTGTTTTATTTTAACTATAATACATTCGTAGTATTTATAAATTAGAATGGTTTTTGGTAAGTGGTAGTGTATTCTCATAGTAACTAACTAGTATTTATATGTCTAATCTATCATCACACACACAAACACACCAATCGTAGCTTTATAAACCAGTAATTGTGGATATTGACAGCAAATCCTTTCAGAAATAGAGATATCAGCAATTACTAATTACCCAATGAATTGCTGCCACAGAGAAAGTGACGCCTATTTATTTTTTGCTTCACTTCGTGAATAGCTCCACCCACGGGTTACTGCCTCTTTATTTTCTCTAATTTTTTTTCCCAAGTGATTAATGCGAGACGACTCAGAAACAGGTCTAGCCGAGAATTTTTAGCCCCGCTGAGAGTAGAAATGGAAAGCTCAGACTACATGGTCGAGATAGAGTTTTTGGTTTGTCATGAAGATGAGATAATAAGCATTTTGAAAAGGCACGACGCGGTATCGGTGTGCGAGAAATTGTCTGAAAATATCGTCATCTCTAAAGAAATCGAGATCAAATTCAAAGCCTTGGATCATGGACGTTTACATACAGAGCTTCTGGTCAGGTATTTACTGTATCAAGTCTATGAGTCTGTGAGGGAAGACAAGTTAGTGTATTACTCAGTTTTAGATGTTCTGGGTGAATTAGGTGGGAAGAGCATAAAAAATAAGATCAGGAGGGAACTGCACCAATATCAACTTAATGAGATTGCTAACATGATGGTCCAGTCTAGTCCCAGTGATACAGATACGGGAGTTAGCAGGAAGAGAGCTAGAGCTGATCTTTTAGAAGACTATTGTTTGTGTGAATATGATACCTCTATACTCACTGATGTGCTAGCCAAGGTCACCTTTAAGTGGGAGGAGTTAGCTATCTCTTTAAAGTTAGATAGAAACCAAATAGAAGAATGTCGAACAAAAAGTTCTTTTGAGGTAAAATTATATGAAGTTATTTCAAAATTCATTCAAAATGGTGGCGAATTTTGTACCTTGAGCACTGTGGTGGAAGCATTAAAAAGTGATTTAGTGGCATTATATGGGGAAGGATCTAGTCATATCGATAATTTTATGGCCAAAATTACAAGCTCTTGTTTTAAGAAGCGGACTTGTCTTAATCATGAGTCTCAAGGTTACAATTCTGGTAATGTCGTGGTAGACAATGGTAAAGCTGCACTTCTAGGGTTTCAGGTCACCAGTGCAACCCAGGGGAGTTATCAGTGGTTTCTAAATGGTAAGCCACTATCAGACAGTGAAGTGTATGCAGGTACTAGAAGGCCATTTCTATTTATTAGCCAAGTGAACTGGAAAACAGCCGGCGAATATGTGTGCCAAGAGACGTCCACAAATAAATACAGTAAAATGACATTAGCAACCTATGTCTCAGCTATTACTCAGAAGTTCTTTAGCATTTATCGTAATTGGCCCGACATTCCGAAGGACACTTGGCCTCCAGTAAGGAACACTGAATATGTTAATCTAGCACTAATTTCAAAAGACCAGAAAACCAATGACGATTTTGTTTATACACTGCAGGACAACATGGATGACATAGATGCTCTAAAGTCTAGTATAAATTATGAAGAAGTTTTTGGACGATATGAAAGTGGAGCTCTAGTCATAGTGGAGGGACGCCCTGGGAGCGGGAAGACAACTTTGATGCACAAAGTCACCAAAGATTGGGGCAAGAGAGGTAATGTTTTAGTTAATGCTGAAGTAGTTGTCCTAGTTTCTCTCCGTCTGTTGAATGCAATCAAGACAGAAAACTTAAGTTTGCAGAGCATTTTTAAGAATTATGTAGAAAATGACGAGGAGAGATCTGCTTTTGTAGATTCTATAAAAAAAAAGAATGGCAAAGGTTTGTGTATAATTATCGATGGTCTTGACGAGTACGATGACATCAGTCTCAGCAATAACATTATTTTTGATTTGATATACAAAAGAATATTGCCTCTATCCATGATAATTGTCGCTTCGCGCCCAGTGGGCACAGCCACTATCAGACTGAAAGCTCGTGTTACTCAGCGCATTGAAGTTCTTGGATTTACCAAGGAACAAATAGAAGGTTACGTAAATTGTTATTTCAGGGAAAGCGGAGATGCCAATGTTAAACTTTTGAAATATCTGAATTTGCGTACCAATGTTCTACGCATGTGTTACTTGCCTGTACATGCAGCTATGGTGTGTTTTATGTATGAGAACAAAGGAGAGGAAATACCTCATACTGAAACTAAAATATACGAGGCATTTACAATTTTGACTCTTCTGCGAAAGCCACATAGTTCAGTACAAATTAGTTCTCTGAATGACTTAGAAGGTAGCATGAAAGAGTATTTCAAAAATATTTGTAAATTAGCTCTAGATATGACTTTTCAGAAAGAACAAGTTATTAAGCAGTCTGAGACCAAATTTCCGCTCTCACCTCCTAATTCTGATAAAGGTTCTCTAGGATTAGTCACTATTGACAGTACTGCAAGTATGTTTAGAATGGAGGATTTGTACACTTTCTTTCATCTCACATTTCAAGAATTTCTAGCAGCATTTTATTTGACAACAATAAAGGAAGAACATTTAGTAATTGAGGAAGCAAAAAAATCGCATGGGAACCTACAGATGGTGTGGAAATTTTATTGCGGTATAGTCCAATTTAGAGACGACTCTGAAGTACTAAATAATATTATGTCAGACCCAAACACAGACGTTCTATATAAAGCTCAGTGTGCATTCGAGTCGCAGCAGCAATGTCCCTGTGACATGCTATTAGAGAAGACTGATACTAATGTCCTCTCATTTAAGGATCGTAACTTTCTACCCACTGATTATTTTGCCATTAGCTATGTTATCACTTCTACACGACACAAGGTAACCTCTTTATTGTTCACCGAGTGTACAATTGACGAAGAAGGTGTGGCCTTCTTTATAGGGAAGTTACGGGAAGAGCATCTCAGTAACATTACACATTTGGGATATCAAAAGAAGAAGTGCACTATACCCGAGTTTAAAAGTCTGCGTTTACTATTAGATCAACTTCAATCAATAGAAGTTTTAGATTTGGATAAGACTTCGATAGGTATTGAGGGTATTAAATGTCTCACTAATCGGGGGATCAAACTTCCTAATTTAAATACAATAAAAGTGGCTGTCCCCTTAAAAAGTGGCGCTGAAAAAAATATTCTGGAGCTTTTAAGTTTCAATAGCCCCAAACTAAACATCGTTCACTATAATGTTACTAAGAAGTCTTATGTGTTGGATGAACTCACATTACTTGGTGCAATGTTATGCAGTTCTAATCTTCAAAGTATATCCTATTACAATGGAAGTTTTCTTACACTGTATCAGAATGGCACTCATTTAATCCAAAGATGTTTATTAACACTTGCGTTAGTAAACTGCGGCATCACAGATGAGGATGTATCAGTTCTTGTTAATTTGCTGGCTATTTGTATAAACATAACCACACTTCAATTGGACTTCAATAAAATTACGGATAAGGGAGCAAAAACTCTGTCAGATTATTTTATAAAATTACGTGAACTGACTACTTTGTCTGCTCACTGTAATGAGATAGGTGATACTGGAGCATCATGCTTACTCAGTTCAGTTGCAGAACTGAAGAAGATTCAGTGTTTAGATTTACAATGCAATCCTATCAGTGAAGCCGGTATTTATTTATTGAGTAATATGCTTAAAGATAAAGTTCATGCAGTTCAGTTGTATGTAACTAGCAACCCTCATCAATCTGCATTGAAGTCAGATTTACAACTAGTCCAGAAATCAGTAGATTGGATATGTTCCAACCCTAAAGATAGTGGAATAATTGGCAAGGCATTAGATTGCTGTAAGAATTGTCCAGAAATTCACATCAATGGCAGTAGAAACGATTTAGTATGTTTCACTAATGTAAATGTGAGCAAGAAGTTAGATGCAAAAGTTGTATTTGATTGTCTGAAGTACTGCAATAGGCTAATCACACTGAGTTTTCCTAATAATTTAATTGGTTCGAAAGGTGCAATAGCATTAGCTAATAGTCTGAAGTTCTGCACTAAATTACAAACATTGCATCTTAGTAGTAACAGTATTGGTTCAGAAGGTGCAGTAGCTCTAGCTGATAGTCTGAAGTTTTGCACTAAATTAGAATCACTGGATCTTGAATGGAACAGTATTGGTTCAGAAGGTGCAGTAGCTTTAGCTGATGGTCTAAAGTTTTGCACTAAATTACAAACACTGCATCTTAGTAGTAACAGTATTGGTTCAGAAGGTGCAGTAGCTCTAGCTGATAGTCTGAAGTTTTGCACTAAATTAGAATCACTGGATCTTGAATGGAACAGTATTGGTTCAGAAGGTGCAGTAGCTCTAGCTGATGGTCTGAAGTTTAGCACTAAATTGCAAACACTGCATCTTAATAGTAACAGTATTGGTTCAGAAGGTGCAGTAGCTTTAGCTGATGGTCTGAAGTTTTGCACTAAATTACAAACACTGGATCTTGGAGGGAACAGTATTGGTTCAGAAGGTGCAGTAGCTTTAGCTGATGGTCTGAAGTTTTGCATTAAATTACAAACACTGGATCTTGGAGGGAACAGTATTGGTTCAGAAGGTGCAGTAGCTTTAGCTGATGGTCTGAAGTTTTGCACTAAATTACAAACACTGGATCTTGGAGGGAACAGTATTGGTTCAGAAGGTGCAGTAGCTTTAGCTGATGGTCTGAAGTTTTGCATTAAATTACAAACACTGGATCTTGGAGGGAACAGTATTGGTTCAGAAGGTGCAGTAGCTTTAGCTGATGGTCTGAAGTTTTGCATTAAATTACAAACACTGGATCTTGGAGGGAACAGTATTGGTTCAGAAGATGCAGTAGCTTTAGCTGATGGTCTGAAGTTTTGCACTAATTTACAAACTGCATCTTGGATATAACAGTATTGGTTCAGAAGGTGCAGTAGCTCTAAATGATAGTCTGAAATCCTGCGCAAAACTGTGAAATGACATCAATGTTTTGAAATGGACATTAGTTTAAGGAGAGCAGCAGCTCCAGCACTTAGTGTAAAGTCAACCTTAAAAATGGAATGAGTGCATATCAGCATTGTTAGCTACAGATGGTGCTGTAGCTTTTGTCTTATTTATTGCACCGAACTGCAAACTTGGGATTATATTTAACTATTGGTCTAGATGCTTGTGTGATCCTATATATAGCAAGAGATTTTCCAAAGGCAAACAGTTATTTAAATTGAACCAACAAACAAATTATGTGTTCAATATTGGACGGATATTTTCCTGTCAAAGGTTAGTGTGGGATATATATTGTCAATTCAATGTAGATTTCATACATCAACAAAGTCATAGTTGTGTTTGTTACATGTTTGGGCTCAAAATGTTATACTTGTGTTGTCTGATTTGTGTACATTTTACATTCACTATCTGAGTTGCTATGCCATGGAGTGGCAATAATACACAGTTTTATTGTTAGTAGAATGCGTAAAAACTTCACAGTTCATATTTAAAGCATTTGTGTGTAAGTTTAGCATTGTCATTTTACACAATACCAATTAACTTAGGACATCATTTTGTTTTAAAATAAGTGTTATTTATAATCATATAGACTCATTGTTATGTAGAATATTTTTGTTAGGAAGCATACATTTTTTAGGAAGGAAAACATTTTCAATCCATCCATGAAACTTATATAGTGTCTGCAATGGTACAAACATATTGTTGTTTTTAAAAGTGGAGGATGGGTCATGTTATAAAGGAAATGTAAAGAGTGAAGTTGATTAGCTTTCTTTAATCTTGTTTTATTAAAAACTAAAATAAAATGAAAGCTCAAGACGGAGAATTCCTGGTCTTCTCAGGTTCGCGTTGCTTTGCTGAATAATGATGTGTTTAATCTCATAATTTACTTGCAAGCACAATATTCTGAACGTTTATGTGATAAAAAGATAATTCTCTATTGATGCCGCCAAATTTAAGCGTATGACATCATCTCAACATTTTCTTCAAATTCTCAATGTGACTAAACAAACAAACACACAAACATACAACCCAAATGCCAAAAATGTTATAAGTAATTATGATCTATTTTCTTTTATTTATTTGTTCGACCTTCTTTGTAATGTAGGCAGCAAATGGAAAGAAGTTGGCACAAAAGTAATTGGTCACACTTTTAGTCACCACTGATCAATCTAAGGTATATTATTATACTGAATGGTTTGTATAATGTAATATATAATAGTATAATCCATATAGTGTTAGTATAATTTAAGGAGTCTTTCAGTATAATGTGAGGTATATCATGATAAGATGTGAGGGTATAATATCAGTAGTTATACAGATAATCTTTGTTACATAGGTATATTATTGGTGAGCTAGCTAAGCGAGCAAGACTCTATCAGGGTTAAAAATTGAAATTTGGATATATTTTTTTTGTTTATTTGTAATGTATGTTCAAATGTCATGTGCTTATATTACTTTTTACTATGACCCTCACATTTTTTATTTTTGTATTCAATCGGTGGTCAACTCTGTCTCCTTTGGTTTAGCAATCTTTATCAGTATCATCCAAGGAAAATTTAATTGTTCCAGGTTGTCTCTGTATTTTTGCAGACACAGTCAGGTCTTACAAACATAATTAGTGGCAGTGGTGGTACATTATCTTTGTTAATGCGCTGTTAGTCATAATTATTGTGCACCATATATTTTTACTTGAATATTCCTTGCCTGTCAAGTCATGTAGAGAATACAAGGTAAGTCATATCCAGTGAACTTGCGCATGTGTGTGTGTGTGCATGTGTGTAAAAGTGCTGTGTGTTACAGCTACTACTGAGCAATGAATAGCACAAGAGAAACAAAGCAAGGTTAGCAATTTAAGTAAAGAGGATATACATAGTATATTATTAAAGAAACTTGCTCTGTGTACTAAATCAAATTTCATGCTAAAATTTTGAAGTTTAACAGTTTCGATGCTCTGCATCTTATGTGGCTCTACATTATCTATTCATTGAGAATGGATAGTAAAAATTTTGAGTTTGGGCATGGTAAGTTTAGCCTTTGTTTCCTAACTTTCTTGCACAAAGAATAATATTCCTGTACGTTGATAATCTTACTTTATTATTTAGTTCATTATTTATTTTGTTTGATTCCAATTCCAAAATTATGCTTAAGGCTTTACTGTCTCCTTCATCTGTTTCTTCAGGAAGTGTTGTTGTCGAGCTGGAGGTAGACCTGTCCACTTACAAGGCTCTAGCATCCCCCACATCCAGTGAGAGCACTGGCATTCAGAACTTACAACGCTCCATCTCCACCCATGAGGTTGCCATGGTGTCACTAAAGAAGGAGTTTCAGAGGCGCAGAGTGAAGAGTTACTGACTTCTCAGAGTGAGGCCAGAAGACTCAGGGACTCACTGGACAAGAAAGTAAGAGCTATAATTTGCAGACTATAAGTCAAGCCCCAATGTATGTTTGTTCACATGTTACAGGAGGAACATCTAACTCTGATGTCATCTGTGGACCACCAGCACAACAACAGCCAAAGGTAAACATTGTTGCTTATTATATGAAATGATAGTTCACCGTTTCCTAGTATACTGAGGACACAACACAATAGCAGATTGTAAAGAAAAGAGAGAGTAATTAAAACAATAGCAACAATAACAATAATTAACTACAACAACAATAATTCATTCAGTGATGACTTAAAACTGCACACGATATTTTTTTAGAATTATTGTACTGAAAAAATTTTAGAAGTAAAAAATTATTTCTACTCATTTTGAAAAACAGGTACCTTAAAACTTACATTCAATGCACATCTATGAGGTCATGTTCCAGTAAATTCTCTATCTTACACAAAAATGTGTGGTTTGATAGAAACACTTACTACCCATATATGTTAATATTGTTTTTAGGTCATCACTGTATAGTGTATTGGTGCATGGATCACCACATAAGATCATTACTGCTCACATTCTGTGCCCAGAGGAGGAACAGGGCGGGGCCCAAGTGGGACTAGGAATCAAAGTGGGCACTTCCCCTGGTGAGATCAGAAGATGTGTTATCAGCAATATGGACGAACATCTATATGGTAATGGACTCCAGATTGGGGACAGGTAAGTCATCTCATTTGCAATATCTATGAGTCTATTAGGGGGAATTGTTTTTTTATTATTTAATTTACTACTATTAGAATTTGAGAATATTTTTTTTACCATTGTTTCATCATGCAGCATGACAGAGACTGCAGTCATTAAATTTTTTGAATTGGAACATTTAAATCATTTTATTTGCAGGATAATTGAAGTGAACGGTCATGATACTACCACCAGTTCTACACGAGACACCAGAGAACTACTCCAGAAACACTTTAATTCACAAGAAGGCCTCAGGGTGGTTGTGACACGCCCCTTTACAGACAAAGATGATCCTGATGGAGGAGCCAGTAGTGCAGAGATGTACAAGAAATTGTCTTCATCACTCAACGTCCGCTTGGAGTCACAGAGCGCGGAAGTAGAACATTGGAGGCAGGAATGCAACAGGTAAAGTGTCATCATATTTACTTGTTTATTGGATTGCCTTCTAACCCTATTTATTATTAATTACCATCAAGGTTAAAGTCGGACATCTTGAAATATTCCACCTTTCAAAAAGTAAGGCTAAGGCTAGACAAACAAATGTGTTTGAGAGACCAATTTTGAATTGCTTTATAATTGTTCAGGACAAAGAGACAGAGATCAAGTACCTCAAGTCCACAATACAAGACCTCAAATACCAGGTTACAGAATAATTTAGACCTTCTCGGCTGAAATAATTATAATAATAGCAAATCATTATTATTTATAATTACAATATTGGCGGTTAGAAAGAGAAAAATTTGCTATTAATTTTTAAGCAATTACTTCTGAAAATGAATATCTGTTACATGCAGTGTAATCATTTTTCTGTCAGGAATAAAGGACTTTTTACATTAATATTTTTAGCTCTAATAAAGAAACAATTTTTCCTTTTATTTGGTTCATAACTTGTAAATTATCTCCATTGTTTTGTTTTTACCATTTAGCTGGAAGAGTCAGAGAGATCCTATAAGACATTGAAGGAGACTTTTGATGAAGTAGAAGGAAGTGTGAGTGAGACTGGATACCAGAAGTCCTTGGACATGATGGAGGCAGCTCTCAGAGTCAAGGACAAAGAGGTCACTTCCATGAAGGCTGCAGAGAAAACACGGGTAAGGATTGCTTCAGCATGGCTTACTCAGCAAGCCTGTATTATATTTACCTAGCAAGCCTGTATTATATTTACCCAGCAATGTATAATATTTACCCAGCAATGTATTATATTTACCCAGCAATGTATTATATTTACCTAGCAAGCTTGTATTATATTTACCCAGCAATGTATTATATTTACCCAGAAACCATGTATTATAATTACCCAGCAAGAATGTATTAGCTCTCTTTGACATTCCAAATTAGATTGCGGAGCTAAAGAAGCTGAAAAAGGACAGAGATAAAGCAGTGAAGGCAGTAAGGCAGTATGCGGTCAACATGGAAGACTTGAAGGCAGTGCTTCCACGACACATGACCAAAGGAGAGCAATTGACAGCCATGAACAGAGCTCAGATGGTGAGCACCGTCCACGGGCTGGAAGAGGATCTGGCCCATCACAAAGCATACCTGGACCAGTTGCTCACTGTAGTCATCACCCACAATCCCAGCCTTCTAGCCATGGTCAGCGAGGCTCAGAAAATAAGGTAGGCCCTTCTCACTAAGTCTTGAACAGGCCAAACAGTTTTGATTTAATTTGTCATTATTGCAGGGACAAAGCAGAAGATGATGATAGCTGGTGCTGATTTCAGCAGAATACAAACAATGGCATGGCTTCATAACAATGTATTTATTAAACTGTGTAGAACAGTTTGTTTCATTACAATATTCATTAATAATATAGTACACAGCATAATATAATAATTACAGTAATTATTTTATTTTAACTATAATAATACATTTGTAGTAAATTATTCATTAATAGTACACAGCATAATATAATTACAATAATTGTTTTATTTTAACTATAATAATACATTTGTAGCTAGTAAATTATTCATTAATAGTACACAGCATAATATAATAATTACAGTAATTATTTTATTTTAACTATAATAATACATTTGTAGTAAATTATTCATTAATGGTACACAGCGTAATATAATAATTACAATAATTGTTTTATTTTAACTATAAAAATATATTTGTAGCAAGTAAATTATTCATTAATAGTACACAGCATAATATAATAATTACAATAATTATTTTATTTTAACTATAATAATACATTTGTAGTAAATTATCTCAAAGTAACTAACTTGTACTTGTATTAGCCATATTTGTCTAATCTATCATCACACACACAAACACACCAATCGTATCTTTATGAGCCAGTAATTGTGGATATTGACAGCAAATCCTTTCAGAAATAGAGTATCAGCAATTACTAGTTACCCAATGAATTGCTGTCACAGAAACAGAGACTCCTTTTTATTATTTTGCTTCACTTCGTGAATAGCTCCACCCACAGGTTACCGCCTCTTTATTGTCTTCTCGAATTGTTTTTCCCTAGCGATTGGTAAAGAGTCCGACTACGCGAGACGACTTAAAAACAGGGACCGTCAGATCTAGCAGAGAATTATTCCGATTTATAGCCCCGCTGAGAGTTGAAATGGAAAGGTCAGACTGCATGGTCGAGTTAAACGTTTTGATTTGTCATGAAGAGGAGATAATAAGTATATTGAAAAGGCATGACGACACGATTTTGGTGTGCGAGAAATTGTCTGAAAATATTGTGATCTCTAAAGAAATCCAGGTCAAATTCCTAGCCTTGGATCATGGACGTTTACATACAGAGCTTCTGGTCAGGTATTTACTGTATCAAGTCTATGAGTCTGTGAGGGAAGACAAGTTAGTGTATTACTCAGTTTTAGATGTTCTTGGTGAATTGGGTTGGGAGAGCATAAAAAATAAGATCAGGAGGGAACTGCACCAGTATCAACTTAAAGAGTTGCTTAACATGATGGTCCAGTCTAGTCCCAGTGATACAGATACGGGAGTTAGCAGAAAGAGAGCTAGAGCTGATCTTTTTGAAGACTATTGTTTGTGTGAATATGATGCCTCTATACTCACTGATGTACTAGCCAAGGTCGCCTTTAAGTGGGAGGAGTTAGCCATCTCTTTAAGGTTAGATCGAAACCAAATAGAAGAATGTCGAACAAAAAGTTCTTTTGAGATAAAATTATACGAAGTTATTTCAAAATTCATTCAAAATGGTGGCGAATTTTGTACCTTGAGCACTGTGGTGGAAGCATTAAAAAGTGATTTAGTGGCATTATATGGGGAAGGATCTAGTTTTATAGATAATTTTATGGCCAAAATTACAAGCTCTTGTTTTAAGAAGCGGACTTGTCCTAGTCACGAGTTTCAAGCTTACAATTCAGGTAATGTCGTGGTAGACAATGGTAAAGCTGCACTTCTAGGGTTTCAGGCCACCACTACAACCCATGGGAGTTATCAGTGGTTTCTGAATGGTAAGCCACTATCAGACAGTGAAGTGTATGCAGGTACTAGCAGGCCATTTTTATTTATTAGCCAAGTGAATTGGAAAACAGTAGGCGAATATGAGTGCCGAGAGACGTCCACAAATAAATACAGTAAAATGACATTAGCAACCTATGTCTCAGCTATTACTCAGAAGTTCTTTAGCATTTATCGTAATTGGCCCGACATTCCGAAGGACACTTGGCCTCCAGTAAGGAACACTGAATATGTTAATCTAGCACTAATTTCAAAAGACCAGAAAACCAATAACGATTTTGTTTATACACTGCAGGACAACATGGACGACATAGATGCTCTAAAGTCTAGTATAAATTATGAAGAAGTTTTTGGACAATATGAAAGTGGAGCTCTAGTCGTAGTGGAGGGACGCCCTGGGAGCGGGAAGACAACTTTGATGCACAAAGTCACCAAAGATTGGGCCAAGAGAGGTAATGTTTTAGTTAACGCTGAAGTAGTTGTCCTAGTTTCTCTCCGTCTGTTGAATGCAATCAAGACAGAAAACTTAAGTTTGCAGAGCATTTTTAAGAATTATGTAGAAAGTGACGATGAGAGATCTGCTTTTGTAGATTCTATCAAAAAAAAGAATGGCAAAGGTTTGTGTATAATTATCGATGGTCTTGACGAGTACGAAGACGTTGTGTTGGCAATAACATTATTTTTGATTTGATATATAAAAGAATATTGCCTCTATCCATGATAATAGTCGCTTCGCGCCCAGTGGGCACAGCCACTATCAGACTAAAAGCTCCTGTTACTCAGCGCATTGAAGTTCTTGGATTTACCAAGGAGCAAATAAAAGGTTACGTAAATTGTTATTTCAGGGAAAGCGGAGATGCCAATGTTAAACTTTGGAAATATCTGAATTTGCGTGCTAATGTTCTACGCATGTGTTACTTGCCTGTACATGCAGCTATGGTGTGTTTTATGTATGAGAAAAAGGGAGAGGAAATACCTCATACTGAAACTAAAATATACGAGGCATTTACAATTTCAACCCTTCTGCGTAAGCCACATAGTTCAGTACGAATCAGTTCTCTGAATGACTTAAAAGGTAGCATGAAAGAGTATTTCAAAAATATTTGTAAATTAGCTCTAGATATGACTTTTCGCAAACAACAAGTTGTTAATGAGTCTCAGACCAATTTTCCGCTCTCACCTCCTAATTCTGATAAAGGTTCTCTAGGATTAGTTACTATTGACAGTACTGCAAGTCTGTTTGGAATGGAGGATTTGTACGCTTTCTTTCATCTCACATTTCAAGAATTTCTAGCAGCATTTTATTTGACAACAATAAGGGAAGAACATTTAGTAATTGAGGAAGCCAAAAAATCTCATGGGAACCTACAGATGGTGTGGAAATTTTATTGCGGTATAGTCCAATTTAGAGACGACTCTATAGTACTAAATAATATTATGTCAGACCCAAACACAGACGTTCTATATAAAGCTCAGTGTGCATTCGAGTCGCAGCAGCAATGTCCCTGTGACATGTTATTAGAGAAGACTGATACTAATGTCCTCTCATTTAAGGATCGTAACTTTCTACCCACTGATTATCTTGCCATTAGCTATGTTATCACGTCTACACGACACAAGGTAACCTCTTTATTGTTCACAGAGTGTACAATTGACGAAGAAGGTGTGGCCTTCTTTTTAGGGAAGTTACAGAAAGTGCATCTCAGTAACATAACACATTTGGGATATCAAAAGAAGAAGTGCACTATACCCGAGTTTAAAAGTCTGCGTTTACTGTTAGATCAACTTAAATCAATAAAAGTTTTAGATTTGGATAAGACTCCAATAGGTAGTGAGGGTATTAAATGTCTCACTAGGTGGGGGAGCACTCCTTTTCCTAAGTTAAATACAATAAAAATTGCTGTCCCGTTAAAAAGTGGCTCTGAAAATAATATTCTGGAGCATTTAAGTTTCATTAGCCCCAAACTAAACATCGTTCACTATAATGTTATAAAGAAGTCTTATGTGTTGGACGAACTCACATTACTTAAAGCATTCAGTGGTGCAATGTTATGCAGTTCTAATCTTCAAAGTATAACCTATTGCAATGGAAGTTTTCTTACACTGTATCAGAATGGCACTCATTTAATCCAAAGATGTTTATTAACACTTGTGTTAATAAACTGCGGCATCACAGATGAGGATGTTTCAGTTCTTGTTAATTTGCTGGCTATTTGTATAAACCTAACCACACTTCAATTGGACTTCAATAAAATTATGGATAAGGGAGCAAAAACTCTGTCAGATTCTTTGATAAAATTACATGAACTGACTACTTTGTCTGCTCACTGTAATGAGATAGGTGATACTGGAGCATCATGCTTACTAAGTTCAGTTGCAGGACTGAAGAAGATTCAGTGTTTAGATTTACAATGCAATCCTATCAGTGAAGCCGGTATTTATTTATTGAGTAATATGCTTAAAGATAAAGTTCATGCAGTTCAATTGTATGTAACTAGTAATCCTCATCAATCTGCATTGAAGTCAGATTTAAAACTAGTCCAGAAATCAGTAGATTGGATATGTGCCAACCCTAAAGATAGTGGAATAATTGGAAAGGCATTAGATTGCTGTAAGAATTGTCCAGAAATTCACATCAACGGCAGTAGAAACAATTTAGTATGTTTCACTAATGTAAATGTGAGCAAGGATGCAGAAGATGCAGAAGTTGTATTTGATTGTCTGAAGGACTGCAATAGGTTAATCACACTGAGATTTTCTAATAATCAAATTTGTTTGGAAGGTGCAATAGCATTAGCTAGTAGTCTGAAGTTTTGCACTAAATTAAAAATCCTGAATCTTGATAATAACAGTATTGGTTCAGAAGGTGCTGTAGCTCTAGTTGATGGTCTGAAGTTTTGCACTAAATTACAAACACTGGATCTTCGATATAACAGTATTGGTTCGGAAGGTGCTGCTCTAGCTGATGGTCTGAAGTTTTGCACTAAATTACAAACACTGGATCTTCGACATAACAGTATTGGTTCAGAAGGTGCTGTAGCTCTAGCTGATGGTCTGAAGTTTTGCACTGAATTACAAACACCGGATCTTCGACATAACAGTATTGGTTTGGAAGGTGCTGTAGCTCTAGCTGATGGTCTGAAGTTTTGCACTAAATTACAAACACTGGATCTTGGATATAACAGTATTGGTTCAGAAGGTGCAGTAGCTCTAGCTGATGGTTTGAAGCTTTGCACTGAATTACAAACACTGGATCTTTATAATAACAGTATTGGTTCAGAAGGTGCAGTAGCTCTAGCTGATGGTCTGAAGTTTTGCACTAAATTACAAACACTGGATCTTCGACATAACAGTATTGGTTTGGAAGGTGCTGTAGCTCTAGCTGATGGTCTGAAGTTTTGCACTAAATTACAAACACTGGATCTTCGACATAACAGTATTGGTTCAGAAGGTGCTGTAGCTCTAGCTGATGGTCTGAAGTTTTGCACTGAATTACAAACACCGGATCTTCGACATAACAGTATTGGTTTGGAAGGTGCTGTAGCTCTAGCTGATGGTCTGAAGTTTTGCACTAAATTACAAACACTGGATCTTGGATATAACAGTATTGGTTCAGAAGGTGCAGTAGCTCTAGCTGATGGTTTGAAGCTTTGCACTGAATTACAAACACTGGATCTTGGATGGAACAGTATTGGTCCAGAAGGTGCAGTAGCTCTAGCTGATGGTCTGAAGTTTTGCACTAAATTACAAACACTGCATCTTACTGGTAACAGTATTGGTTCAGAAGGTGCAGTAGCTCTAGCTGATGGTCTGAAGTTTTGCACTAAATTACAAACACTGGATCTTGGATCTAACAATATTGGTTCAGAGGGTGCTGTAGCTCTAGCGGATAGTTTGAAGCTTTGCACTGAATTACAAACACTGAATCTTCGATATTGCAGTATTGGTTCAGAAGGTGCAGTAGCTCTAGCTGATGGTCTGAAGTTTTGCACTGAATTAACACTGGATCTTCGAAATAACAGTATTGGTTCAGAAGGTGCAGTAGCTCTAAATGATAGTCTGAAATCATACACAAAACTGAAAATGACATCAATTTTTTGAAATGACCATTAGTTTAGGGAGTGCAGCAGCTCGAGCACCTAGTGTGAAGTCTTATATTAACCTTAAAACTGGAATGCATGCTTATCAGCATTGTTAGCTACTCGAGCTTTTGTCTTATTCACTTCACTGAACTGCAAACTTGGGATTATATTTAACTATTGGTTTAGATGCTTATGGTCCGGTATATATAGCAAGAGATTTTCCAAAGGCAAACAGTTATTTAAATTGAACCAACAAACAAATTATGTGTTCAATATTGGACGGATATTTTCCTGTCAAAGGTTAGTGTGGGATATATATTGTCAATTCAATGTAGATTACATACATCAACAAAGTCATAGTTGTGTTTGTTACATGTTTGGGCTCAAAATGTTATACTTGTGTTGTCTGATTTGTGTACATTTTACATTCACTATCTGAGTTGCTATGCCATGGAGTGGCAATAATACACAGTTTTTTTTTGTTGGTAGAATGCGTAAAAACTTCAAAGTTCATATTTAAAATATTTGTGTATAAGTTTAGTATTTTCATTTTACACAATACCAATTACACTGAGGACATCATTATGCTTTAAAATAGGAGTTATTTGTAGTCATATAGACTCATTGTTACTTTGCACTTAGTGTGAATTTTGTTAGGAAGCATACATTTTTTAGGAAGAAATACATTTTCAAACCATCCATGAAACTTATTCAGTGTCTGTTTACTACTGAATGAGCAATGGTCCAAACACATTGTTGTTTAAAAGTGGATGATGGGTCATGTTATAATGGAAATGTGAAAAGTGAAGTTGATTAGCTTTCTTCAAACTTGTTTTAATTAAAAACTAAAAATAAAATGAAAGCTCAGATGGAGTTTTCCTGGTCTTCTCAGGTTCGCGTTGTTTTGCTGAATAATGATGTGTTTAATCCCACAATTTACTTGCAAGCCCAATATTCTGAACGTTTATGTGATAAAAAGATAGTTCTCTATTGATGCCGCCAAATTTAAGCATATGACATCATCTCAACATTTTTCAAATTCTCAATGTGACTAAACAAACAAACAAACAAACATGCAATCAAAATGCCAAAAATGTTATAAAATAATTATGATCTATTTTCTTTTATTTATTTGTTTGACCTTCTTTGTCATGTAGGCAGCATATGGAAAGAAGTTGGCACAAAAGTAATTGGTCACACTGTCAGTCACCATTGGTCAATCTAAGGTATATTATTATACTGAATGGTTTGTATAATGTAATATATAATAGTATAATCCATTGTATTAGTATAATTTAAGGTGTCTTTCAGTATAATGTGAGGTATATCATGATAAGATGTGAGGGTATAATATCGGTAGTTATACAGATAACGTTTGTTACATAGGTATATTATTGGTGAGCTAGCTAAGCGAGCGAGACTCTATCAGGGTTAAAAATTGAAAAATGGATATATTTTTGTTTGTTTATTTATAATATTATGTTCAAATGTACATGTACTTATATCACTTTTTACTATGACTCTCACATTATTTATTTTTGTATTCAATCGGTGGTCAACTCTGTCTCATACTTCACCTATAGAATCCTTTGGTAAACTTTAAAATTTTAGCATGAAGTTTGATTTAGTACACAGAGCAAGTTTCTTTAATAATATACTATGCTATCCTCTTTACTTAAATTGCTAACCTTGCTTTTGTTTCTCTTGTGTTATTCATTGCTAAGTAGTAGCTGTAACACACAGCACTTTTACACACATGCACACACACACACACACAAGTTCACTGGATATGACTTACCTTGTATTCTCTACATGACTTGATGGGCAAGGAATATTTAAGTAAAAATGTATGGTGCACAATTATGACTAACAGTGCATTAACTAAGATAACGTACCACCGCTACTAATTATGTTTGTAAGACCTGACTGTGTCCGCAAAAATACAGAGACAACCTGGAACAATTAAATTTTCTTGGATGATACTGATAAAGATTGCTAAAACAGCTTCGATGCTCTGCAACTTATGTGGCTCTACATTATCTATTCATTGAGGATTGATAGTAAAAATTTTGAGTTTGAGCATGGTAAGTTTAGTCTTTGTTTCGTAACTTTCTTACACAAAGAATAATATTCCTGTACGTTGTTAGTCTTACTTTATTATTTGTTTTATCATTTATTTGTTTGCTTCCAATTGCAAAATTATGCTTAAGGCTTTACTGTCTCCTTCATCTGTTTCTTCAGGAAGTGTGGTTGTCGAGTCTGGAGGTAGACCTGGCCACTTACAAGGCTCTAGCATCTCCCACAGCCAGTGAGAGCACTCGCATTCAGAACCTACAGCGCTCCATCTCCACCCATGAGGTTGCCAAGGTGTCGTTAAAGAAGGAGTTTCAGAGGCAGAGAGAAGAGTTACTGACTTCTCAGAGTGAGGCCAGAAGACTGAGGGACTTACTGGACAAGAAAGTAAGTGCTATAATTTGCAGACTATAAGTCAAACCATATGACTATCTGCATATGGTCATATAAGTATCTGTCTAGTCACGTGACTTTACTCCAATGTATGTTTGTTCACATGTTACAGGAGGAACATCTAACTCTGATGTCATCTGTGGACCACCAGCACAACAACAGCCAAAGGTAAACATTGTTGCTTATTATATGAAATGATAGTTCACAGTTTCCTAGTATACTGAGGACACAACACAATAGCAGATTGTAAAGAAAAGAGAGAGTAATTAAAACAATAGCAACAATAACAATAATTAACTACAACAACAATAATTCATTCAGTGATACCTTAAAACTGCACACGATATTTTTTAAGAATTATTGTACCGAAAAAAAAAATTTTAGAAGTAAAAAATTAATTCTACTCATTTAGAAATGTTAAGATTGTTTTAGATCATCACTCTATAGTGTATTGGTGCATGGATCACCACATAAGATCATTACTGTTCACATTCTGTGCCCAGAGGAGGAACAGGGCGGGGCCCAGGCAGGAGACTAGGAATCAAAGTGGGCACCTCCCCTGGTGAGATCAGAGGATGTGTTGTCAGCAATATGGACGAACATCTATATGGTAATGGACTCCAGATTGGGGACAGGTAAGTCATCTCATTTGCAATATCTATGAGTCTATTAGGGGGAATTGTTTTTTTAATATTTAATTTACTACTATTAGAATTTGAGAATATTTTTTTTTACCATTGTTTCATCATGCAGCATGACAGCGACTGCAGTCATTAAACAGAATTAATTTTTTGAATTGGAACATTTAAATCATTTGATTTGCAGGATAATTGAAGTGAACGGTCATGATACTACCACTAGTTCTACACGAGACACCAGAGAACTACTCCAGAAACACTTTAATTCACAAGAAGGACTCAGGGTGGTTGTAACACGCCCCTTTACAGACGAAGATGATCCTGATGGATGAGCCAGTAGTGCAGAGATGTACAAGAAATTGTCTTCATCACTCAACGTCCGCTTGGAGTCACAGAACGCGGAAGTAGAACACTGGAGGCAGGAATGCAACAGGTAAAGTGTCTTCATATTTACTTGTTGGATTGCATTGTAACCCTATTCATTATTAATTACTATCAAGGTTAAAGTCGGACATCTTGAAATATTCCACCTTTCAAAAAGTAAGGCTAAGGCTGGACAATCAAATGTCTTTGAGAGACCAATTTTGAATTGCTTTATAATTGTTCAGGACAAAGTGACAGAAATCAAGTACCTCAAGTCTACAATACAAGACCTCAAATACCAGGTTACAGAATAATTGTTAAGTATTCAGACCTTCTCGGCTGAAATAATTATAATCATTATTACAATATTGGCGGTTAGAAAGAGAAAAATTTATTTTTAAGCAATTACTTTTTAAATAAATATCTATTACGTGCAGTGTAATCATTTTTCTGTCAGGAATAAAGGACTTTTTACATTAATATTTTTAGTTCTAATAAAGAAACAATTTTTCCTTTTATTTGGTTCATAACTTGTAAATTACCTCCATCATTTTTTTGTTTTTTTTTACCATTTAGCTGGAAGACTGAGAGAGATCCTATAAGACATTGAAGGAGACTTTTGATGAAGTAGAAGGAAGTGTGAGCGAGACTGGATACCAGAAGTCCTTGGACATGATGGAGGCAGCTCTCAGAGTCAAGGACAAAGAGGCCACTACCATGAAGGCTGCAGAGAAAACACGGGTAAGGATTGCTTCAGCATGGCTTACTCAGCAAGCCTGTATTATATTTACATAGCAAGCCTGTATTATATTTACCTAGCAAGCCTGTATTATATTTACCCAGCAAGCCTGTATTATATTTACCCAGCAAGCCTGTATTATATTTACCTAGCAAGCCTGTATTATATTTACCTAGCAGACTGTATATATTTACATAGCAAGACTGTATTAATTTATCTAGCAAGCTGTATTAATATTTACTAGCAAGCCTGTATTATATTTACATAGCAAGCCTGTATTATATTTACCCAGCAAGCCTGTATTATTTTACTCAGCAAGCCTGTATTAATTTAATAGCAAGTCTTTTTCGTATCGTATTACCTAGCAAGCCTGTATTTATTTACCTAGCAAGCCTGATTATATTACTAGCAAGCCTGTATTATATTTACCTAAGCAAGCCTGTATTATATGTACCCAGCAAGCTTGTATTATATTTACTCAGCAAGCCTGTTTATATTTACCTAAGCAAGCCTGTATTATATTTACCCAGCAAGCCTGTATTATATTTACCCAGCAAGCCTGTATTATATTTACCCAGCAAGCCTGTATTATATTTACCTAGCAAGCCTGTATTATATTTACCTAGCAAGCCTGTATTATATTTACCTAGCAAGCCTGTATTATATTTACCCAGCAAGCCTGTATTATATTTACCTAGCAAGCCTGTATTATATTTACCTAGCAAGCCTGTATTATATTTACCTAGCAAGCCTGTATTATATTTACCTAGCAAGCCTGTATTATATTTACCTAGCAAGCCTGTATTATATTTACCTAGCAAGCCTGTATTATATTTACCCAGCAAGCCTGTATTATATTTACTCAGCAAGCCTGTATTATATTTACCTAGCAAGTCTGTATTATATTTACTCAGCAAGCCTGTATTATATTTACCTAGCAAGTCTGTATTATATTTACTCAGCAAGCCTGTATTATATTTACCTAGCAAGCCTGTATTATATTTACTCAGCAAGCCTGTATTATTATTTACCCAGCAAGAATGTATTATATTTACCTAGCAAGTCTGTATTATATTTACTCAGCAAGCCTGTATTATATTTACCTAGCAAGCCTGTATTATATTTACTCAGCAAGCCTGTATTATATTTACCCAGCAAGCCTGTATTATATTTACTCAGCAAGCCTGTATTATTATTTACCCAGCAAGCCTGTATTATATTTACCTAGCAAGCTTGTCTTATAGTTACCTTAGCAAGCCTGTATTATATTTGCACAGCAATATATTATATTTACCCAGAAACCATGTATTATAATTATCCAGCAAGAATGTATTAGCTCTATTTCACATTCCAAATTAGATTGCGGAGCTAAAGAAGCTGAAAAAGGACAGAGATAAAGCAGTGAAGGCAGTAAGGCAGTATGCTGTCAACATGGAAGACTTGAAGGAAGTGCTTCCACGACACAAGACCAAAGCAGAGCAATTGACAGCCATGAGCAGAGCTCAGATGGTGAGCACCGTCCATGGGCTGGAAGAGGATCTGGCCCATCACAAAGCATACGTGGACCAGTTGCTCACTGTAGTCATCACCCACAATCCCAGCCTTCTAGCCATGGTCAGCGAGGCTCAGAAAATAAGGTAGGCCCTTCTCACTAAGTCTTGAATAGGCCAAACAGTTTTGATTTAATTTTTCATTATTGCAGGGAGGACAAAGCAGAAGATGATGATAGCTGGTGCTGATTTCAGCAGAATACAAACAATGGCATGGCTTCATAACAATGTATTTATTAAACTGTGTAGAACAGTTTTTGTTTCATTACAATATTCATTAATAATATAGTACACAGCATAATATTATAATAATTACAATAATTATTATATTTTAACTATAATAATACATTTGTAGTAAATTATTCATTGATAGTACACAGCATAATATAGTAATTATTCAATAATACATTTGTAATATTAATTTGGAATGAGTTTTGGTAGTGGTAGTGTATTCTCATGGTAGCTAACTTGTACTTGTATTAGCCATATTTGTCTAATCCATCATCACACACACAAACACACCAATCATATCTTTATGAGCCAGTAATTGTGGATATTGACAGCAAATCCTTTCAGAAATAGAGATATCAGCAATTACTAATTACCCAATGAATTGCTGTCACAGAAACAGAGACTCCTTTTTATTATTTTGCTTCACTTCGTGAATAGCTCCACCCACAGGTTACCGCCTCTTTATTGTCTTCTCGAATTGTTTTCCCCTAGAGATTGGTAAAGAGTCCGACTACGCGAGACGACTTAAAAACAGGGACCGTCAGATCTAGCCGAGAATTATTCCGATTTATAGCCCCGCTGAGAGTTGAAATGGAAAGCTCAGACTACATGGACGAGTTAGAGGTTTTGGTTTGTCACGAAGATGAGATAATAAGCATTTTGAAAAGGCACGACGCGGTATTGGTGTGCGAGAAATTGGCTGAAAATATTGTCATCTCTAAAGAAATCGAGATCAAATTCGGAGCCTTGGATCATGGACGCTTACATTCAGAGCTTCTGGTCAGGTATTTACTGTATCAGGTCTACCAGTCTGTGAGGGAAGACAAGTTAGTGTATTACTCAGTTTTAGATGTTCTGGGTGAATTGGATGGGGAGAGCAGCATAAAAAATATGATCAGGAGGGAACTGCACCAGTATAAACTTAAAGAGTTGGTTAACATGATGGTCCAGTCTAGTCCCAGTGATACAGATACGGGAGTTAGCAGAAAGAGAGCTAGAGCTGATCTTTTGGAAGACTATTGTTTGTATGAATATGATGCCTCTATACTCACTGATGTACTAGCCAAGGTCGCCTTTAAGTGGGAGGAGTTAGCCATCTCTTTAAGGTTAGATCAAAACCAAATAGAAGAATGTCGAACAAAAAGTTCTAAAGTTAAGATAAAATTATACGAAGTTATTTCAAAATTCATTCAAAATGGTGGCGAATTTTGTACCTTGAGCACTGTTGTGGAAGCATTAAAAAGTGATTTAGTGGCATTATATGGGGAAGGATCTAGTTTTATAGATAATTTTATTGCCAAAATTAAAAGCTCTTGTTTTAAGAAGCGGACTTGTCCTAGTCATGAGTTTCAAGGTTACAATTCTGGTAATGTCTTGGTAGACAATGGTAAAGCTGCACTTCTAGGGTTTCAGGTCACTGGTGCAACCCAGGGGAGTTATCAGTGGTTTCTAAATGGTAAGCCACTATCAGACAGTGAAGTGTATGCAGGTTTTAGCACGCCATTTTTATGTATTAACGAAGTAAACTGGAAAACAGTCGGTGAATATGAGTGCCAAGAGACGTCCACAAATAAACACAGTAAAATGACATTAGCAACCTATGCCTCAGCTATTACTCAGAAGTTCTTTAGCATTTATCGTAATTGGCCCGACATTCCGAAGGACACTTGGCCTCCAGTACGGAACACTGAATATGTTAATCTAGCACTAATTTCAAAAGACCAGAAAACCAATGACGATTTTGTTTATACACTGCAGGACAACATGGACGACATAGATGCTCTAAAGTCTAGTATAAATTATGAAGAAGTTTTTGGACAATATGAAAGTGGAGCTCTAGTCGTAGTGGAGGGACGCCCTGGGAGCGGGAAGACAACTTTGATGCACAAAGTCACCAAAGATTGGGCCAAGAGAGGTAATGTTTTAGTTAATGCTGAAGTAGTTGTCCTAGTTTCTCTCCGTCTGTTAAATGCAATCAAGACAGAAAACTTAAGTTTGCAGAGCATTTTTAAGAATTATGTAGAAAATGCAGAGGAGAGATCTGCTTTTGTAGGTTCTATTGAGAAAAAGAATGGTGAAAGTTTGTGTGTAATTATCGATGGTCTTGACGAGTACGAAGAGGCCAGTCTTGGCAATAACATTATTTTTGATTTGATTTACAAAAGAATATTGCCTCTATCCATGATAATAGTCGCTTCGCGCCCAGTGGGCACAGCCACTATCAGACTAAAAGCTCCTGTTACTCAGCGCATTGAAGTTCTTGGATTTACCAAGGAGCAAATAAAAGGTTACGTAAATTGTTATTTCAGGGAAAGCGGAGATGCCAATGTTAAACTTTGGAAATATCTGAATTTGCGTGCTAATGTTCTACGCATGTGTTACTTGCCTGTACATGCAGCTATGGTGTGTTTTATGTATGAGAAAAAGGGAGAGGAAATACCTCATACTGAAACTAAAATATACGAGGCGTTTACAATTTTAACCCTTCTGCGAAAGCCACATAGTTCTGTTCGAATCAGTTCGCTGAATGACTTACAAGGTAGCATGAAAGAGTATTTCAAAAATATTTGTAAATTAGCTCTAGATATGACTTTTCGCAAACAACAAGTTGTTAATGAGTCTCAGACCAATTTTCCGCTCTCACCTCCTAATTCTGATAAAGGTTCTCTAGGATTAGTCACTATTGACAGTACTGCAAGTCTATTTGGAATGGAGGATTTGTACACTTTCTTTCATCTCACATTTCAAGAATTTCTAGCAGCATTTTATTTGACAACAATAAGGGAAGAACATTTAGTAATTGAGGAAGCCAAAAAATCTCATGGGAACCTACAGATGGTGTGGAAATTTTATTGCGGTATAGTCCAATTTAGAGACGACTCTATAGTACTAAATAATATTATGTCAGACCCAAACACAGACGTTCTATATAAAGCTCAGTGTGCATTCGAGTCGCAGCAGCAATGTCCCTGTGACATGTTATTAGAGAAGACTGATACTAATGTCCTCTCATTTAAGGATCGTAACTTTCTACCCACTGATTATCTTGCCATTAGCTATGTTATCACTTCTACACGACACAAGGTAACCTCTTTATTGTTCACAGAGTGTACAATTGACGAAGAAGGTGTGGCCTTCTTTTTAGGGAAGTTACAGGAAGTGCATCTCAGTAACATAACACATTTGGGATATCAAAAGAAGAAGTGCATTATACCCGAGTTTAAAAGCCTGCGTTTACTATTAGATCAACTTCAATCAATAGAAGTTTTAGATTTGGATAAGACTCCAATAGGTATTGAGGGCATTAAATGTCTCACTAGGTGGGGGAGCACTCCTTTACCTAATTTAAATACAATTAAAATTGCTCTCCCCTTAAAAAGTGGCGCTGAAAATAATATTCTGGAGCATTTAAGTTTCAATAGCCCCAAACTAAACATCGTTCACTATAATGTTACTAAGAAGTCTTATGTGTTGGATGAACTCATATTGCTTGAAGCATTCAGTGGCAAGATCTTGTGTAGTTCTAATCTTCAAACTTTAACCTACTGCAATGGAAGATTTCTTACACTGTATCAGAATGGCACTCATTTAATCCAAAGATGTTTATTAACACTTGCGTTAATAAACTGCGGCATCACCGATGAGGATGTATCAGATCTTGTTAATTTGCTGGCTATTTGTATAAACCTAACCACACTTCAATTGGACTTTAATAAAATTACTGATAAAGGAGCAAAAACTCTGTCAGATTCTTTGATAAAATTACGTGAACTGACTACTTTGTCTGCTCACTGTAATGAGATAGGTGATACTGGAGCATCATGCTTACTAAGTTCAGTTGCAGAACTGAAGAAGATTCAGTGTTTAGATTTACAATGCAATCCTATCAGTGAAGCCGGTATTTATTTATTGAGTAATATGCTTAAAGATAAAGTTCATGCAGTTCAGTTGTATGTAATTAGTCAATCTGCATTGAAATCAGATTTACAACTAGTCCAGAAATCAGTAGATTGGATATGTGCCAACCCTAAAGATAGTGGAATAATTGGAAAGGCATTATATTGCTGTAAAAATTGTCCAGAAGTTCACATCAACGGCAGTAGAAACAATTTAGTGTGTTTTACTAATGTAAACGTGAGCAAGAAGTTAGAAGATGCAGAAGTTGTATTTGATTGTCTGAAGTACTGCAATAGGCTAATCACACTGAGTTTTTCTAATAATCAAATTTGTTCGGAAAGTGCAATAGCATTAGCTAATAGTCTGAAGTTTTGCACTAAATTACAAAGACTGCTTCTTTGGAATAACAATATTGGTTCTGAAGGTGCAGTAGCTCTAGCTGATGGTCTGAAGTTTTGCACTGAATTACAAATGCTTAATCTTGGATATAACAGTATTGGTTCAGAATTTGCAGTAGCTCTAGCTGATGGTTTGAAGCTGTGCACTGAATTACAAACACTGGATGTTGGATATAACAGTATTGGTTCAGAAGGTGCAGTAGCTCTAGCTGATGGTCTGAAGTTTTGCACTAAATTACAAACACTGGATCTTGGATGGAACAATATTGGTTCAGAAGGTGCAGTAGCTCTAGCTGATGGTTTGAAGCTTTGTACTGAATTACAAACACTGGATCTTGGATGGAACAGTATTGGTTCAGAAGGTGCAGTAGCTCTAGCTGATGGTTTGAAGCTTTGCACTGAATTACAAACACTGAATCTTCGACATAACAGTATTGGTTCAGAAGGTGCTGTAGCTCTAGCTGATGGTCTGAAGTTTTGCACTAAATTACAAACACTGGATCTTGGATGGAACAAAATTGGTTCAGAAGGTGCAATAGCTCTAGCTGATGGTTTGAAGCTTTGCACTGAATTACAAACACTGAATCTTGATAATAACAGTATTGGTTCAGAAGGTGCAGTAGCTCTAAATGATAGTCTGAAATCCTACACAAAACTGAAAATGACATCAATATTTTGAAATGACCATTAGTTTAGGGAGTGCAGCAGCTCGAGCACTTAGTGTGAAGTCATATATTAACCTTAAAACTGGAATGCATGCATATCAGCATTGTTAGCTACTCGAGCTTTTGTCTTATTCACTTCACTGAACTGCAAACTTGGGATTATATTTAACTATTGGTTTAGATGCTTATGGTCCTGTATATATAGCAAGAGATTTTCCAAAGGCAAACAGTTATTTAAATTGAACCAACAAACAAATTATGTGTTCAATATTGGACGGATATTTTCCTGTCAAAGGTTAGTGTGGGATATATATTGTCAATTCAATGTAGATTTCATACATCAACAAAGTCATAGTTGTGTTTGTTACATGTTTGGGCTCAAAATGTTATACTTGTGTTGTCTGATTTGTGTACATTTTACATTCACTATCTGAGTTGCTATGCCATGGAGTGGCAATAATACACAGTTTTTTTTGTTGGTAGAATGCGTACAAGCTTCACAGTTCATATTTAAAATATTTGTGTATAAATTTAGTATTGTCATTTTACACAATACCAATTACACCTAGGATATCATTTTGCTTTAAAATAGGTGTTATTTGTAATCATAGACTCATTGTTATGTAGAATAATTTTGTTAGGAAGCATACATTTTTTTAGGAAGAAAAACATTTTCAATCCATCCATGAAACTTATTCAGTGTCTGCAGTGGTACAAACATATTGTTGTTTAAAAGTGGCAAGCCCAATATTCTGAACGTTTATGTGATAAAAAGATAGTTCTCTATTGATGCCGCCAAATTTAAGCTTATGACATCATCTCAACATTTTTTTCAAATTCTCAATGTGACTAAACAAACAAACATACAAACATGCAACCAAAATGCCAAAAATGTTATAAAGTAATTACGATCTATCTTCTTTTATTTATTTGTTCGACCTTCTTTGTGATGTAGGCAGCAAATGGAAAGAAGTTGGCACAAAAGTAATTGATCACACTTTTAGTCACCACTGATCAATCTAAGGTATATTACTATACTGAATGGTTTGTATAATGTAATATATGATAGTATAATCCATATAGTGTTAGTATAATTTAAGGAGTCTTTCAGTATAATGTGAGGTATATCATGATAAGTTGTGTGGGTATAATATCAGTGGTTATACAGCTAATGTTTGTTACATAGGTATATTATTGGTGAGGCTAAGCGAGCGAGACTATATCAGGGTTAAAAATTGAAAAATGGATATATTTTTGTTTGTTTATTTATAATGTATGTTTAAATGTACATGTACTTGTGTAAACTTTTACTTTGACCCTCACATTTTTGTATTCAATCGGTGGTCAACTCTGTCTCATACTTCACCTAATTGAATCTTTGGTTTAGCAATCTTTATCAGTATCATCCAAGAAAATGTAATTGTTCCAGGTTGTCTCTGTATTTTTGCAGACACAGTCAGGTCTTACAAACATAATTAGTGGCAGTGGTACGTTATCTTAGTCAATGCGCTGTTAGTCACAATTGTGCACCATATATTTTTACTTGAATATTTCTTGCCCATCAAGTCATGTAGAGAATACAAGGTAAGTCATATCCAGTGAACTTGTGTGTGTGTGTGTGTGCATGTGTGTAAAAGTGCTGTGTGCTACTGCTACTACTTAGCAATGAATAACACAAGAGAAACAAAGCAAGGTTAGCAGTTTAAGTAAAGAGGATAGCATAGTATATTATTAAAGAAACTTGCTCTGTGTACTAAATCAAATTTCATGCTAAAATTTTAAAGTTTAACAGTTTCGATGCTCTGCATCTTGTGTGGCTCTCAGTCTACTGGTGTATCATGTAAAAGATTTATTGAGGAGTGATGATAGTAAAAAGTTTGAGTTTGAGCATGGTGAGTTTAGCCTTTGTTTCCTAACTTTCTTACGCAAAGAATAAGAAGAATATTCCTGTACGTTGATAGTTTTACTTTATTATTTGGTTTATCATTTATTTGTTTGATTCCAATTTCAAAATTATGCTTATGGCTTTACGGTATCCTTCATCTGTTTCTTTAGGAAGTGTTGTTGTCGAGTCTGGAGGCAGACCTGGCCACTTACAAGGTTCTAGCATCTCCCACAGCCAGCGAATTCAGAACCTACAGCGCTCCATCTCCACCCATGAGGTTGCCATGATGTCACTAAAGAAGGAGTTTCAGAGGCAGAGTGAAGAGTTACTGACTTCTCAGAGCGAGGCCAGATGACTTAGGGACTTACTGGACAAGAAAGTAAGAGCTATAATTTGCAGACTATAAGTCAAACCATATTTACTATCTGCATATGGTCATATTAGTATCTGTCTAGTCACATGACATTACTTCAATGTATGTATGTTTGTTCAATGGTTACAGGAGGAACATCTAACTCTGATGTCATCTGTGGACCACCAGCACAACAACAGCCAAAGGTAAACATTAACTTTTATTATTGCATATTATATGAAATAATGGTTCATAGTTTCCTAATATGTTAGGCACCGTGGGTAGTTTATCTAAAACAGTAATTGGCTTGCTCATTCTGTGCTATTTATCATTCAGTTTACTGGTGTATCATGTAAAAGATTTAGTTTCACTATCAATTATATATCAATTGTTTTAGTGTTGCTCCTCAAATTTGATTTTTAAGTGAGTAATTTATATACTTTTTTCCTTAACAAAATCATAATAAGCATATTTCTATGAATTCTTGGGTATATCATTAAAGTATTATATTTTCATATAGTTTAAAAATATTCAACTATATTATTTGTATCAAACTACATTAGCTAAGTTACAGTATTCTATAGCTATACCTTTTCTTTTTGCCTATCCCCTTAGTTCACTCTGCTGACATTGGAAGATTTTCTATTTATAAATTCAATTATTTCTTATCATGCATACAGCTGTTTCAGGTGCAGAAGCCCTCGGCCACGGCTGTTTTAGCCAAACATCTGACAGTTTCTTCCTCTGGTAAGCATTTTAATTGTGAATGAACTAGTTTCGTTGTTTTTTTTATTATAAATTGATTGATTTCTATTGATTCCATAGTTTCAGATGCTAAGAAACACTTGGCCACAGCTTTTTTGGCCAAGCTTGGACGACTTCTTCTTCTGGTAAGTATTTTAATTGTGAATGGACTAGTTTCTTTTCAGTTCACGTGAATATCATAATAACGAGTTTCTTGTGCAATAAACACCTGAATATCCTGGGGGTACGTAATAGCCCAATGTGATAACTATGAACACAGGTGATACGGGAAGATATTGCCTAGCACCACATCCTGTTTACTTTAATGTATTTCCTCTGTGGCAACCAGTATTAGGCCATGTTCAGTACATAAAAATAATTGTATTAGGTTCGACGTTAAAAGCTGCTTCTTCTCAGGGAAACTTCTTTCATTGCATGGTATGTTCTAGCATTGTATCTTTCTTCTCTTGTGTGACTGACGTTTATGAAATATGCCTAGTTGAGAATTTTTCAAAACTGCATGACAAGGCAAGGCAGGGAATAGTGGAAGAAAGTAATGGCGTCCCTACTGACTTGATCAATTTGTGTGATAGTGATAGAGATGGGTGAGTACTCCAACCCAATATTTGCAATAATAACTTATCATCAATAGTTTTACATGGTGGTTACAAGATAAGCAACTACTTGCTGAAGATTGGGATATTTTGAAAGGGGATTCACGGCTGAACGATCGAAATTTTCAGGCAGTGCAGGAGTTATTAAAGAAGGAAACTGATTCAGATAGTTTGTAGAAAGGACCGTGTGGGATCAACCTATAATTTAAGCCAGTTCAATATGGACATGCATTCATTCAAATTCTAAACATTAATTGTTACCACTGGGAAGTTGTCAGCAGCAAATGTTCTTGTGATCTATGACATTTAGGTGTATGAAAGCTTAATGCCGAAGAGGGTTTGTACTGCTGCAGTCAAGCAAGTTTGCCATTTTCTGAAGACCCCTACGAAGAAATTGTATTTTAATATTGTAGATATAATGCGTCAAAGGAACACTTATGACTGTGGCATTCATGCTATCGCTATAGCTACCGATTTTGCTTTCAATGAAGACTCAGCAAAATCTCAAGGGGATATTGGAAAGCTTAGGTCATATCTCATCAGCTGCCTCGAAGGGAAAAAGATGATGCCTTTTCCAGTGAAGGGTGAAAGATGTGTCCCTTTTGCCTGTCAAGTAAAATTTTATATGGACATCAACATCCACTGCCTGTGTAGAATGCCATTTGACTTGCTAGAAGCTGAGTGTTCAGGAACAGAGCTGAGCAGGGTGGACGCGGACTTTGAGCTGAGCAGGGCGGACGCGGACTTAGAAACATTTGAACTAACCACCCTTACCTATTTCACCATGGTTAATGATATTTATGTCTTACCATCCACAATTCTACCATATCACTGTGTATATGTATGCATGCTCTAATGATGAAATGTTGCCAAATAATCTGAACCCTCGCTGTCGTAAAGTGGGGGAGTGCAGGCTTTTTGGGGCTATCTAGTAGTAAATCCACCACAGGGTTACGCGCAAAATAGTTTTCCTGCTGCCATCAGACCTTGACATCCTGATCCTTCGGCGTGGCTCTCACTCTGAGCCACAACTCCACAGCGACTCTCCACATTCTAGCTCAGGGATTTACGACCCCTGAACACTGAGGATGGCATGATCCAGTAATCATTATTCCATACATAAAGAGCTGACATTTCAAGCAAGAAAGTTCCTTCTATAACTCTGTGAGGCAAGGCCTGCAGCCCGGATTTTGAAAAGGGAGGGGTTATTATCAATATAGCCACACCCTTTTAATTGATTTATAATCACACTGACTCAATAGCCACAAAACCACACCTGCTTAATTTCCACTTAGCTACACCCACTTAATCTCCACTCATGGATGCTTCTATAGAAGTGTTTTAATGCATCTGTAAACGTTGTATACTAAGTTATAGCCCAACAACGTGTTAGCCACACAACAATTTGGTATGCCAGAGAAGCAAAGTCTTCCAGCAATGAGTATCATTAATTTCAAAGGGAAATTACTGTTCGGGACTGCCTAGCAAGTGGAAGGCCTTATTCAGTGCGAAGACAAACGGGCTTGTAGCCAACCTGAAAGAGGTAAAGACCCATGACTAGCAGGTGTCAGAACGACAAAGTCGTAAGTGTAAAGTGTGTGATCAGCCTTGACTGTTTCTCACATCTTCCTAAACTGCTAGGTAAGAAGGAGGTTGTAATCTCCGCTATCGTTAACAGTTCTACTTAAACTCTTTGTATATATACCGTCTTGCATTTGAGACAGTATCAGGGACTCGGCTACCCTGGTAGAGACAGATGAAGGAAATAGAGAGATACACAAGTAGTGCCTGGAGAATAAAGCCATTTTACTCAACCACCTTAATTGCTTCAGAAACGTCTGGAGGGATTTCCCACTCTATTACATTGTCCCAATTTCTGTAGATCCTTATTAGTATTAACACCTTTAAATTAATGTCATTTTATTTGCTTTTTATCACTATGAAAGAAAGAATACAGAGTAATCAGGCTGGAAATTCATGAGGGGGGGGGGGGGGGGGGGAGGATTTTGTAGAGTCAATTTAGCCAAGTGAAAATAATATTGAAGTCAGACAGATAAAAGCTGGACAACTATTATGAATTATGCACCTCAACTATGTAGAAAAGAAGTATTTGATATTTTAAACAAACTAACAGTACAGTAAGGCTATGATTTTTCATATATCTTTTAATTTTTTTTAAATATTTTGTCAGGGAAAAAAGTATGGAGGGTGAACAAAGTATGGGATGGGGTTGGGGGAAGGGAATCCCAGCATTGCCATAGTCTCTATGAAACCCTGCCTTTACCTACCCCTATGATGGGAAATGTGTGATTGAATTTAATGAAACATAGTTCTGATTCAAATCCCCTCCTCTCTCTCTCTCTCTCTCTCCCCCCCCCCCCCCCCCCCCCAATCACGTTCACTGCTTACTTGCAGTCTTGTAGAACTTGGTAGCAACCACTGAGGAGTGGCTGTGAACTTAAGCAGAAAAGGTGGCTAAAGATTAAGATATAAGAATATTTTTTTAGTTCTGTCACTTTTGGTTCACGAGAAGGCTGGGTCAGTGGCTTGGAAATATATGAATGGGAAACTAGTGCTAGTTATATCCTGCATTGAACCCACTTACTTGTGTGTGTGTGTGTCATTTATATGCCATAGTTTAAAAAATAGGTGGAGGTTGTGGTCCTGTGCAATGTTAGTGTAATCATGAGCGATGCAATGGGTCAGATATAATATAGTCTCGCGTAGCCAGACCCTTTACCAACTGTTAACCGCTACGCGGGGAAGGAAAGGGTCTGGGAACATACAATACAACGACTTGTTCAGCAGCAGCACCCCAAAAAGGGTGCTCCAATTATCACATTCCAACGCTTGTGGTAACAAATGACGTCACGACCACGTCCGGGTAGCAGGTTTCCTATTCATGCTCGTACGCTTATTGCTTGCCAGGAGAGCTTATAAATCGCCTACGAACAACAACTTCACCAGTTTAATGATGTTGAGCAACGTTTTCACCCTCCCAGATGTGATGTTGACGTCACACGGTGTACCGCAAGCTTGCTGGAATGTGATAATTGAGCACCCTTTTTGGGGTGCTGCTGAACAAGTCGTTGTATTGTATGTTCCCAGACCCTTTCCTTCCCCGCGTAGCGGTTAACGGTTGGTAAAGGGTCTGGCTACGCGAGACTAGATATAATATGTGAAAGTCAAGGGAGCTAAAGGTTTATGTAGTTAGCACCCACTGCACATCCCACCACCACACTGAATGAGCAACTGCATGGCCTTCCTACCTATGGTATATTATATACCTTACAGCACAACTTTTTGTACATGTATCTCAGGATATGGAATGTGTGCAATTGGATCTAATGCATCTATAAGTAGAGGCCATAGTCGCAATAGCCTTCCCTCGATGTGTAACAGGTTCTGATATTCTTTACTCCAATTTTACACTGTATACTCATGTTCACTATTGCTGCCTGTTACTTATTTAAACAAAACTGAATAAAAAACAACATCAATTTAGTAACAGGTCCTCTATCACACCACAACAGAACCAAGCAAGCTTACTGCTAACTTAAATATTGATTTTCTGCAAATAATTGTAGCACATCACGTTACCAAGTCTACTAGATCATACGAGTGTGAATGAAATGAAACCAGTGAAATGACAACTAGTACAGCTAGTTTGTAGTTCAGTCTCATAGAAGATGTATACAGTACAGTGACTGCAGAGAACCCCAAGGCTCCCAGAGAACAGCTCATGGACTACAAACTCTGAATGGTAGACATATGACATTCCCCGCAGTCCGGATGACCAGATCCGTTGGTAAATTAGACTCCATCACAAGCGAAGGCCAACTTGGATTACTACCTACATTAATAATACCTACATTAATAATAATTAACAACAACAACAACAACAACAGCAATGTATAATAAAACTAAAAAAAAAAATCCTGATTGATGAGGATAAAAATAATTAAATTAGAGTAGTAATACTATAGCCAAGTCATTTAAATAAAAATGTGTGGTATTCGATTGAAATACCTGACAGATTGACTGACTGACAGATTGACTGACAGATTGACTGATGACAGATTGACTGACGACAGATTGACTGACGACAGATAGACTGACAACAGATTGACTGAGATTAACTGACTATCAGATTGACTGACGACAGATCGACTGACGACAGATTAACTGACTATCAGATTGACTGACTGACAGATTGACTGACGACAGATTGACTGACGACAGATTGACTGACGACAGATAGACTGACTGACAGATTGACTGACAGATTGACTGATGACAGATTGACTGACGACAGATTGACTGACAACAGATAGACTGACTGACAGATTGACTGACAGATTGACTGATGACAGATTGACTGACGACAGATTGACTGACGACAGATTGACTGACTGACAGATTGACTGACGACAGATTGACTGACGACAGATTGACTGACGACAGATAGACTGACTGACAGATTGACTGACTGACAGATTGACTGACTGACTGACAGATTGACTGACGACAGATTGACTGACGACAGATAGACTGACAACAGATTGACTGAGATTAACTGACTATCAGATTGACTGACGACAGATAAACTGACGAAGGTTGACTGACGACAGATCGACTGACTGACTGACAGATTGATTGACTGATGACAGAGACAGATTGACTGACTGATGACAGATTGACTGATGACAGATTGACTGACTGACAGATTGACTGACTGACAGATTGACTGATGACAGATCGACTAACGACAGATTGACTGACGACTGATTTACTGACGACAGATTGACTGATGACAGATAGACTGACAACAGATTGACTGAGATTAACTGACTATCAGATTGACTAATAATAGATTAACAGACGACAGATTGACTGACGACAGATTGACTAACGACAGATTGACTGACGACAGATTGACAGATCGACTGATGACAGATCGACTGACGACAGATTGACTGATGACAGATTAACTGACAACAGATTGACTGATGACAGATTGACTGACGACAGATTGACTGATGACAGATTGACTGACTGACAGATTGACTGACTGACAGATTGACTGACTGACAGATTGACTGACGACAGATTGACTGACGACAGATTGACTGACGACAGATAGACTGACAACAGATTGACTGAGATTAACTGACTATCAGATTGACTGACTGACAGATTGACTGACTGACAGATTGACTGACGACAGATTGACTGACGACAGATAGACTGACAACAGATTGACTGACGACAGATTGACTGACTGACTGACAGATTGACTGACGACAGATTGACTGACGACAGATAGACTGACAACAGATTGACTGAGATTAACTGACTATCAGATTGACTGACGACAGATAAACTGACGAAGGTTGACTGACGACAGATTGACTGACTGACAGATTGATTGACTGATGACTGACGACAGACAGATTGACTGACTGATGACAGATTGACTGATGACAGATTGACTGACTGACAGATTGACTGACTGACAGATTGACTGATGACAGATCGACTGATGACAGATTAACTGACGACAGATTGACTGATGACAGATTAACTGACGACAGATTGACTGATGACAGATTAACTGACTGACAGGACGACAGATTGACTGACTAACAGATTGACTGACTGACAGATTGACTGACTGACTGACAGATTGACTGACGACAGATTGACTGACGACAGATAGACTGACTGACAGATTGACTGACTGACAGATTGACTGACTGACTGACAGATTGACTGAGATTAACTGACTATCAGATTGACTGACGACAGATAAACTGACGAAGGTTGACTGACGACAGATCGACTGACTGACTGACAGATTGATTGACTGACAACAGAGACAGATTGACTGACTGATGACAGATTGACTGATGACAGATTGACTGACTGACAGATTGACTGACTGACAGATTGACTGATGACAGATCGACTAACGACAGATTGACTGACGATTGATTTACTGACGACAGATTGACTGATGACAGATAGACTGACAACAGATTGACTGAGATTAACTGACTATCAGATTGACTAATAATAGATTAACAGACGACAGATTGACTGACGACAGATTGACTAACGACAGATTGACTGACGACAGATTGACAGATCGACTGATGACAGATCGACTGACGACAGATTGACTGATGACAGATTAACTGACAACAGATTGACTGATGACAGATTGACTGAGATTAACTGACTATCAGATTGACTGACTGACAGATTGACTGACTGACAGATTGACTGACGACAGATTGACTGACGACAGATAGACTGACAACAGATTGACTGAGATTAACTGACTATCAGATTGACTGACTGACAGATTGACTGACTGACAGATTGACTGACGACAGATAGACTGACAACAGATTGACTGAGATTAACTGACTATCAGATTGACTGACGACAGATCGACTGACGACAGATTGACTGATGACAGATCGACTGATGACAGATTAACTGACGACAGATTGACTGATGACAGATTAACTGACTGACAGATTGACTGACAGATTGACTGACGACAGATTGACTGACGACAGATTGACCGACGACAGATTGACTGACGACAGATAGACTGACTGACAGATTGACTGACTAACAGATTGACTGACTAACAGATTGACTGACTGACAGATTGACTGACTGACAGATTGACTGACTGACTGACAGATTGACTGATGACAGATTGACTGACGACAGATAGACTGACAACAGATTGACTGAGATTAACTGACTATCAGATTGACTGATGACAGATTGATTGACTGATGACAGAGACAGATTTACTTACTGATGACAGATTGACTGATGACAGATTGACTGACGACCTCTACTCACTGGTCACACGAGAACCTCATCACTACCTCTAGTCACTGGTCACACGAGAACCTCATCACTACCTCTAGTCACTGGTCACATGAGAACCCCGTCACTACCTCTAGTCACTGGTCACACGAGAACCTCATTACTACCTCTAGTCACTGGTCACACGAGAACCTCATCACTACCTCTAGTTACTGGTCACATGAGAACATCATCACTACCACTAGTCACTGGTCACATGAGAACCTCATCACTACCTCTAGTCACTGGTCACATGAGAACATCATCACTACCTCTAGTCACTGGTCACACGAGAACCTCATCACTACCTCTAGTCACTGGTCACACGAGAACTGAGAATATCACTACCTCTAGTCACTGGTCACACGAGAACCTCATCACTACCTCTAGTCACTGGTCACACGAGAACCTCATCACTACCTCTAGTCACTGGTCACACGAGAACCCCGTCACTACCTCTAGTCACTGGTCACACGAGAACTTCATCACTACCTCTAGTCACTGGTCACATGAGAACATCATCACTACCTCTAGTCACTGGTCACACGAGAACCTCATCACTACCTCTAGTCACTGGTCACACGAGAACCTCATCACTACCTCTAGTCACTGGTCACACGAGAACTGAGAACATCATCACTACCTCTAGTCACTGGTCACATGAGAACCTCATCACTACCTCTAGTCACTGGTCACACGAGAACCTCATCACTACCTCTAGTCACTGGTCACACGAGAACTTCATCACTACTTCTAGTCACTGGTCATATGAGAACCTCTGACTACCTCTAGTTACTGGTCACATAAGTTTAAAATGACCACTAAGTGTGAAGTACAAACACCCACACAAACATTCTGACTGTGTGGTGAGACCATACCCTAGCAACTGAATATAAAAGTTTCAGCAGCAGCTCATATCCAATAACACATAAACATACGCATATTGACTACAACTTCTCAGCAACAATGATCTCCTACAAACTGCACAAAATACACACACAAATTTCAAAAGTCCAGCAACACAGGACTGCACATGACATGACTGCACAAGAAACACATCACACAGATTTTAATGCCCAGCATGCCATTGCAAACACCTACACATTCTACACCAACATAATGGTCAGTAGTGACAAGTTTTACCAACCACAAACCTATATGTTGTACTTGTGGTGGTCAGACCCAGCCATGCCTCAACCATAACATTCCAAACTTAGTCCATTGCACTGGCTGGCCTCCAACTAATCAGTGTATAAAGTAGAGCTACAGTCAATCATCTCATTCCCCAATAATGAAAATATAGTCAAATTCATAAAAATAAAATGAAATAAACACCATGGTGACCTAGTGAAGAGGACACATGGTGACCTAATGAAGTGGACACATGGTGGCCTAATGAAGTGGACACATGGTGGCCTAATGAAGTGGACACATGGTGACCATATGAAGTGGACACCATGGTGACCTAATGAAGTGGACACATGGTGACCATATGAAGTGGACACATGGTGACTATATGAAGTGGACACCATGGTGACCTAATGAAGTGGACACATGGTGACCATATGAAGTGGACACCATGGTGACCTAACGAAGTGGACACGTGGTGACCTAATTCCTAACAACACAATTTGAGGGACTTGATATATAGAAGCCCTGCCCTGAAGGACCTAAGAGATTTAAAGTCCCTCTGTCATGGTACAAGAACTACACCAGCTATGTTCTAAAGCTATATTGGAATCTATGAGCTGTAAGATTATAAAATCATGCATGTGTTGATCAGTGTGAAGTATACACTTTTAATTTGCATCAAAGTATTATAAATCAAACCAATTTGTGTGTTTTTAATTACACACAGTGTCATCCCATTCCCAGTGAATAATCACGCATGGAACCCTGCATGACGGTCCTTTATATTAGGCCATCAAATGGACAATACGACGTCCATTTCATTAATAAAGTAAGGAAAAACAAACAACAAACAAAAAACAACAACAACAAAAAAGGGCCAAAAACAACAACAACAAAACAAAACATAAATCAACAACTAAATATAGGTACAATTCAAGGAATTGAACTATCATGTATTGAGTTTAGGTCACTCACTAGATGGAAAGGACTCTGTGGCGTACCACAGACAACCCGCCCACAGTCAAGCAATGGAGACTTTAAAGAGAGCTGATCTGCATGTTAGGCCCTGTAGATATTGCATGGCTCCCTGGACTACAGCTCCATCCCTGTAAGACATATATGCATGTATATGTTGGTAGCAGAGCCATCACAGGGAAAATGTCACAGCACATCACACAATTAAATAAGGCAATAAATAGGACATGTGCAGTTCTAATTAAGGCCCATCTATATGTGGTACATAGTGGGTGAGTGGTAGCTAGCTACGTATATGCTAAGAAAGGTCACTCCCAATGTAATGGCCAATATCATATCATTGCGTTTCTGCTAGCCCTGTATGTGATGGTTATATTGCCCAATATAATGCATGATATTTAGGAAAAGACACCAGAGTTGGGGTCAAATACTTCAAAAGTATTTAACTGCAATTGCAAATATAACTCCTTAGCAAATACAGATACTTCGTAGAAGTTATACTTGTACAACTGAAGAAGACATTATGTATGTACGTGTAGTATGAAATCAAGTTCATGTTAACATAATGATAGAAGAGAATATTAGTTCATCCCAGGTGAAAACCTTGTAAATTATATTACCTTAGCTTGTTAGAACTTGCACAGACATTGTCACTTCCAGGATGACAAATACTGAGCTAGGATACATGGAGGCACATAGCAAGCCTTCTCTACTAGCTGCCACTAGGGCTGGGAGGTATTGACAATTATAGTATCACTATATTTTTAAAAAAATTATAGCAATATTACTAGATACCTACTATTATATTTCTGATGATAATTTAATTTATAATTTTGTTGAGTAATGTATAATTTGGTTATGAACAAAAGCAAAAGCTTGAAAATGTAGTTATTTTAAGTTCTTAGCTAAGAATGTCAGCACGTCCACTTTTTGAGGATTCATACTTGCTCGTAATGGGGTAACTATATTTCCAGAACAACTGAAAATTCTTTCTGAAGGTGAGCTAGTGGCGCACACACAAAGATACTTTCTAGCCTTATTAGAAAGAATAGGTAGGTTTAAACTAGCAGTTTTCCACCACAGCAAGGGATCCTCTTCAAAATCCAGCTTTGGAGCATGCAAATAATATTCAATCTCCTTTCTGCACTAATTCTCTGCAGAAGCACTTGTAGAACTTGATGTTGCCTGTTTATCTTCCTCGTGTTCTTTAAAAAAAGTTCCAAGACTTTTTTTCCGTTTTGCTGGAGGTGGTTCAGTGGATTCAGTTGAGCTACAACATGGCTGACTGGGCTGTGCAGTAGCAGGTGGAAGTGTGATAATTTCCAGAACTATCCTTTCTTTGATGTCCTCTACATCAGAGTCACTAAAAGGTTTGGACTTAAACCGAGGATCTAAAAATGTAGCAAACTGCAAGATCCTGTGAACTTCATTGGAAACCGAGTAACGGCTTTGAAGGTCATTAATTACACGTTCTTTTAAATCTTTGGTTAGTTGAGTATCACTATCTTCCTCTATTAGGATATTGGATTCAATCAACTGGAGCATTGGCAGTACAGCAGAGACAGTGACATACGTTTCTCCAGACAAGATGTCAGTAAGGGATGAGAGAGGAGAAAGAGCACTGTTAATCGACTGTAGAACTTTCATATCCTGCCAACTGGGAACTAAGTGGCTAACTTTGCGGTCAGCACTTAGAACTACACGCACAGCATTCTCTTGTTCCAATAAACGCTTTACCATTTTCAGCATTGATCCCCACCTGGTAGGAGAGTCCTACAAGTAGAACAATTATCATGCATATTTATTATACTAATTCAAATCTGATTTATCAATTTATGTCAATTTCTAATAGCCTTACCGAAACCAATGAGCGATCTGGTATATTGAAGTTTAAGAGAGACTTCGACAGCTCACGCTTTCGTTTCCAGCTGCAATGAAAGGCACTGACAATCTTGCGAGCCAGTCCAAGAGCCCTGGAAACCCTTGGGTCATGGTCTAGAGATCTTGTGATGGCCAACTGTAAATTATGACCAAAACAAGAGAGCCTGGGCCATTGTAAGTCTCTCGCAGCTTTGACAATATTACTGCCACTGTCTGTAGTAAGGCAAACCTGCTTTTCAGCCATTAGCATCCATGACTCTAATGTTGTCATCAATGAATCCGCAAGAACTTCACTAGTGTGATTTTCAGGCAAGAAATGAGTCTGCAGACACTTACTCTGGAGCTGCCATTGACTGTCGATGTAATGGATCGTGTAGCTAATGTAGGGTTTTAGACCAACACTAGACCAAAGATCTGTAGTTCCAGAAAAGCTATCCACACTGGACAGTTCTTCCTGTACTTTCTGTCTCACTGACGAGTACAGATTAGGGATGGCAGTCCCAGAGAAGTACTTTCTGCTAGGGAGTTGGTACCTGGCATCAAAAATCTTAAGCATCCGACGAAAACCAGGCTTTTCAACTGTGTACATCGGTTGGCCATCTTTTGCTAAGAAAAAAGTTACAGACTCAGTCAACTCCTTCCATTTTCCCCCTTTTCTTTCGTAGGACTGAGCTGTTTCAACCACTTCTGTAAGCGTGCTTTGATTTGCGGGAAGCTTCACAGGTTCTGCTCGTTGCTTACTCCTCTTCATAGCTGCAGTAACTTCAGCGTGCAACTTACCGTGGTGAATTCGCAAGTGAGCCAATAGGTTGGACGTATTTCCATGTTTCGCTGCCACAGTCTTTCGACATGAACGGCATATTCCTGATCCATCATCGATAGCCTCACCGCCGCTTCCTTTTTTTAAACCGAAGTACTGCCAAACAACGCTTTTAGTGCCCGGCTTACTCACTAGGTCGGCCATTCTCGATGTAGCAAAAAGGATGAAAAAAAAAGCAGCTGGTGCCACGCGGTTGCGCGTGCGTTTACGAGGAAATTTATTGACTGGGTAAAGGATCGCACGTTATAGTCGGTAATAGGTAATTTTGTACACAAAATATATACCGTACGGTTTCCCTCACGCTACACGGTATTAACTATATACCGGTATACTAGTGTTATTAGGGCCCAAAGAGTGGGAGCTGGAGGACAACTTGAGGATGCTAGGGAAGGTCTAGTACAAAAGAATAGCTAAGTGAAGAGTGCACGGTAAGGTCATAAGGTAAGGGATAGCATCAGCAGATGAGCAGTGCAACGAGACTGTCACTAACAATGCATGTATAGACTTGCCAGCAAAGTGCAAGCATCAACCAAGAATGGGTCAAGGTCATAAAAGAGACAGCCAAAACAGCCAGCGAACGCACAACTACAAGTTTACCTTACCTATGCCCACCCTGTAACAAGTAATAGGAGAATATCAGTAAGTCTTCAATTTTGGTTGGACATAAATCCAGTGTGGTAGACTCAATGCAGGTGAACCTAAGTCGTGCCCCAAAACAAAAACAACAAACAACAAACAAACTAACAAAAACTGGAAAGATTAGTACCTAGACAATAATTAGGGATGAGGCCTGGTTATGTTCATACCTGTTATCAACTTACTTCATGACACATTGCTTCACCAACATCTGGTATTGACTGGTCTTGACACATCAGCAGCATGTGTGCTAACCTGCAAAATAAGCCAATGGGAAATGCCATCACTACTGGACAAGATAATACAGTTGTGGTCTGCATAAAAATTACACGGATATAATAGCTATATGATTCCATTCAATTTTTATAGTTGTGCCGCCATTCCATTTAGCTACTCTTGTCTAGCCATTTGGTGAGCAAATTTTTCAAGTTCACTGATATTATGAGTAAGTGACAAGTAGTACTCTTTAGACACGTACTAAACTATTGTGATGGTAGGATTAGATGGAGGGACAAACGTACAAGCCTAATGCAGCTGTCTTGTGAAACCACTGAAGATGACTTTAAAGATATATATATGACATAGTAAACGACCAGTTTCAATTTTTTGTCAGACTTACATACTAGCAAACTCAAACAGGCACTTCGTACACACTATTTGTCTCAAACTACTAAAGAAACTAATGTACAGAATTATTAGATAGTCCTCCTCTCCCACATCACTAGAGTATTACCAGATTGACGTTACTTTTTTAAGGGGTGCAAAGCTTTTAACTTACTCTTGAAAGCTGATGTACTTTCATTTAACCGAATCGCCATAATGAAAAGTTAGTCTCATGTACCCAATCCCTTTACCAACCGCTAATCGCGTGTAGAGGTTCTAGGTTGGTAAAGGGTTTCGCCCAGCGAGCCTAAGAGTATGTGGTGGCGATTTCAAACAGTCAGAAGACCCCTTACCCACCCCCCGCTTTATTATCTTTTTGCGTTGAGCAACGGGGCGGTTACGGGAAGTCTTGGTAGCCTTGTGTCTTACAACTAATATATATTTAGTTCCCGTTGCTATATTGTTACTAGGTGTACTAACTTGGTAAGTGTGCACTATTTTTTGCCTTTAGGTATATGAACTGCCATACTAACCACCCTTGGGGTATTGCTATTTTTGAGTTTTAGGGGAGGAGGCCTGGATATGCATATCCGACCTATACGGGACCAGCCCGCCTAGTTGGGATAACTCTCCGCTGACAACTCTCTAGCTGAGGCTCATACCACTTGGAATTTACCTTAGCTAGCGCTTAACCTTAGCTAGCTAGCTGCTTAACGCTTACCGCTTAGAGCAGCCAGGGGTAGGGTTAGATGAGATAACAGCTGGCAGCTACAATGCTAAAGTGGGTGTGCTTCAATTCAATTTTAATTGAATGTTAATTTGGGCTGAAAACACAGAATAATTCGAAACAAAGTTGCTAGTGGAAACTGTTAAATAGTTTGTTTCAAGTTCATGTTCAAGGGTTTTTGTACGCACCTGTGCTAATCAATTAATTGGGTAAAGGGGTTTACAACTACTTCATCTTAAACGGCTTCTCAAAGTGGTTCGGTAAAGTGTCACCTTTTCAATTACTATGGTAAAGTTGATTTGTGCAAAGACAAATGCTGTTTTTACTTTCTTTAATGGCGTTGACACTTTTACCATATTAAGATGGAAGCTGCATAGCAGAAATGCAATCTCAGGTTTTCTTTAATTGTCTCCTATTTTTTTAAGCCAGGACTATCCCTGGCAGATGAAACCAATGAAACTCATTATGTCATCATAATAATAATTTTAATTATTATTAGAAATAACCACATATACATATTTAGCTGTCTTGTTCTCAAAATTAGCTACCAAGCATGCCTTGAAATTCTTCATTAGAACTTTAAGCTCTTCAGCTTCCTCGTTATATTAGTGCTGTGAATAAAAACATTAAAATTTAGTAAAGCTAGCCACTATGATATAGCTTGCACAATGACGCATAAAGTGTGCTTCATAGAATCTTGCCCACTAAATTGTGAACCACATAAGACCAGCATAATGTGTCAAAATTATATGCACATTAATTGTAAACATTCTATAATATATTTTCATCAACACACTGGCCAAAGTTGTAGTCAGCCCACTAGCTAGTTCCTACCACTGTGTTAGTAGTTGAACACCTCTTAAAGTAGCGAGTGCATGGGCGTACTGATACACTCACAGAAGTGTAGTAAAGTCACTATAGTTTATAAGGGTGTCATGCTACACTTCAAAGCGTTTCCAAACACTTCAGAGTGTAGCACAACACCCCACAATACAGAAGTGTTCCACTACACCCCATTAAAGGTGTAGTGGAACACCCCATTTTTTATGCCACCATCCACGTGGGTTCACATCAGTCTGCAGACCCAAGTTAAATGAGAAGGTCGCGTATAAAAGGGCATTGCCAGGGACATATTTCGCGATAAGTGAAAAATGGCGGCTGACAGTTTTTGTCACCGAGTTTCCAAGAGACCATTTTAGTATGCATTACAGCAACTTAGTGCACAAAAGCCAGGAAAAAATGTCACATATAAGTTGTGAGCATCTTAACAGAAGACAAAACAGTAAACAAACAAGAAAAAAAAAACGAATGGAGGGCTCTAAAAAGTACCGTTTGCCATTGACACAGCTAAATCCAACTGCTAAAGATATACAGTGTGCTATCAGAGTGCAAGATACTATCCTGAGGGTTCATCTTCAATCAAGAAATACTTTGGTACTACACATGGCATTGATAGATGGACTTGAGTATTACTCGCAAAAATGATTACATATAGCTGTTTTTTAGTTAGGGCACTCGTACACATGGTGTGGATTGACTTGAAAGGATAATGAACTATAATGGAGGGTTTTCTTTGCGCGGCTACTTTTTTGAATTTGAATAGAAGGAGCTAGAAGTCAAAGGCCATGCCAGGGATTCTTTCTTTTATACCCGGACCTCCGGGAGGAGTTCAGAATGTGGTAAAGTAGGCCACAGATTTTGTGTGCAGAGATTAGCATTGAGTTATAAACGTGACCTCTATGTTTAAGTCTTGAAAGCCTGTTAGACTATATACATGTGTTAAGTGGCTTGCGTATTAATAAAATAGAACAACATTGGATTATACTCACGACAAAAAAATTCCAGCCCACATTATTCTGTCTGTCATGTTCTCAACACATTTATTTAAAGTTTGTGTGCGTGCATGTGCATGTGTGTATGTGTGCGTACGCATGCCATCTGCTAGAATAGATGACTATAGGCTCCATAAGAAGATTTGCTTTGGTTTTCATTATCACCTGTTCAGGGGTTGTAACTTCCAGAGCTGGAGGTTGGTATGGGGTTGAAGGACTAGAGCCACCACAAGCCAAAGCAAGTTTACGCCCTATCGCTAGTGTGATGAGGTGAGTAACCGGTGGCTTTGCCGGTATGGTAGATCTCGCACTTATCAATAAGCCACAAGCAGGTAATGCAGTCTGCTTCTGCTAAGTTTAACTTATGAGGAACTAATTTTGGCATGGTACAGATTGTGATTGTTCTGGAAGGATCATGAATATAATTAGATATGGGTATGGTAGATGACGTAAATATGTTAGTTTATTGTGGCATTCTAGAGGACAAGCCACAGCCCAGTCCAACAGCTCTGAAGTAAATGCGAGATGTTTAGGAGAAGATGGCCAAAGTGAGGCTCTTATCTATGGGAGGTGATCACTGCCAAAATTAGTGCAACATTTTGAATAGGGTGCTCCAAACTGAATTGGAGTTGCAGACTGTGCTATGAATATCATTAAGTTGCTGCACATCAGAATAGGAGTGCTATGAATATCATTAAGTTGTTGCACATTAGAATAGCAGTGCTATGAATATCATCAAGAACTCGGAAACAAAATAGGGCCCTATTCTCTTAGGACAGCCACACTTCTATGAATATAATTTGAAATATGAATATATTTGTACTGTACTTGAACTTGAACTCCATTATTGTGATGACATCTTGGGCAATATCTAGCGTTTTCAGAATTATTAGTGACTTGGATGTTTATAGAGATGGAAGATCTCTTTCTTCAGATGCTATTGATGCATGGTGTTTATCACTAGAATTAGTGTTTCGTGAACTAATTGTTCAGCAGACTTTTGACAGAAGTGATCAAGATATTGATGAAGCTTGTGAAATTATAAGACGTGCTTTAAACACTACTTCATCTTTAAGAGAGCATATCAATTTGGCTGCTAATGAAATATCCACAGCTGTTGTCAGGTGGTCTGGAAGAGCTGGTAGGCCCATATTTGACATTGGTTGTGAGCAACTTTCATTTCTGGTAGGCTTCCTCACATCAATTACTTTAGATGATGGAATTGGTACAAATGCACCCTTCATTAAACAAAACAAATCACACAGCAGCAGCCCTTGTATGAATCCCATAGTATATCTACTAGTGGTGTGCTTCAGCACAAATGGCAAGCGAGCTAGCCTAACTTTAAAGTGATAATTAACTATGTTAAACTTGATTTACTCTGATAAGAAAGAATTACAGTGGAACCTCTCTACAAAGGCCATGCTTGGGGTCAAGTCTTTTGACCCTTGTAGAGAGTTTGGCTGCTTTCAGAGTTTATTTTTTATTGTAGTAGACTATTGTGTTCCATTTACGCTGGCTGTTGTTAAGAGTCAAGTTGTTCTTCGGAGTCCCTTTGTAGAGAGGTTCCACTGTATATAGCTACAAGATTCGAAGATCTCTAAAGTGTTTTATTGCAGCTGTAACTATGTCACATGAACATTTCATATTTCCATTAAACGCTTCATGCCCAAGGGAGCATTAACGGTAAGATTTTGAAAATGTTTCTAACTAGCTCAATAAAACACAGTAATTTCATTTGTGTCTGATGAAATACATGCTCTGATAAAACATATCCACATTGTATGCTGAAAAATGTCTCCACACTGTCTTATATTTTAACTCACTGTTGGGTACTTTGCTGCGTTCTTATGAAATGTCCTTATAATATTGTACACTGACTTGTGAAATATTTGTATAGTCAGATAACCCACACAAAGAGAGAGAATACATCTAATGTACTGAGTGTATGAATGCATTTTGTCCAACTTACTTTCCATACTTTGCCAGTGTGAAAAAAAAACTTCATGAAACTTTACACAGCAAATTTCACAGAAAAACAAAGCTGGTTTGCATGACATGGTTCCTTCTGTCACATATGGCAAATTCAAGCTGATGAGCAGGAAGCATTGCACTATATTCAATCAAACCTTTCAAAAGGTTAAATTTTATTCCATCCTGTTATGACAGATTCCTGAGCAATCTTGTGCTCAGATTAGAATTCTGAAGCATTTAACTGATCAACATCACAATGAACACCAGCCTTACTGATACAATTCAGGTTATCTGCTGATTTAGTTTCCATAACACTAACAGGACCAATAAAAGATCCACTATTACCAGTATCAGTCTCAGCTTCATCTGAAGAAGGTCCAAGTAACCTCTATGAATAACTCTAGTAATTACACCTGAATGAGAGAGCTGTTTGACTTTGAGAGGGGTTGGCAGCTTCATTTTCATTCTGGAAGCCACGGTTAAACGAGGTTCAGTTCAACACGAAATATAAGGAGGTTCAGTTCGACCTGAAAGTCATTTGTTGAAGTAGCGCGCGCATTGCATTTCTTAGGTTTGTTGAAGCCCTGCTGCCTTTTTGGTATCAGGGTTCGTGATTTTTTCTACCTATTTAGGTAGGGTAGGTTTCTAGCTAAGAGTACACCCGTCTACCACATGGGCCAGGAAAGATTCCAGTAGCACTTTATATTTCCCATCCAAGGCTTCCAGGAATCTTTCGATACTAGTTCAAACAATCCTGAACTAGGTGCCCATAGACGGCAATTTCTTAACTTTTTTTCCCCTACTGATATGTTGTTGCTGTTACTTTTTGTGTGCTGTTGCTTGTTGTTGCTTTTTTGTGGTTATTCTTATCTTGCATTTTGTTTTATGTTGATGTTTTTCTAATTTTTGTATAAACTCCGTTACTATCAGGACTCTACGCTAGTACACTTTTATCCCTTGTTTTATCGTTGAATGAGCGTGCAAATTAAAGATTAAAAATTATTAAAAACACCGATGCCCATCCTCTCACCCCCCTTAATGGAGTAATTTAATTCTTTTATCCACGTATTAATTCTTTTGTAGCTTATTGTCTTGTGTTCTGCTCTGTCTAGCAGTGATTTAGACGGCATACCTAACTTTTTTTGTTTGCTCTTTATTTGTTTCATACTTTTCTTTTATTCATGATTTATTTTGCCTTTCCGGTAAATTAAAAAAAAACCTATGAAAAGAAATTGCGCATGCGTACTAAATAATCGACACACCCCGTTTTTGAAAGATGGCTTTGCTGAAGTATATTTTGTGGGCGTATCTGAATGCGAGTTAGTAGAAATGGAAAACCCAGATAATACCGAGTTAAACGTTATGGTTTGTCATGAAGAGGAGATAATAAGTATATTGAAAAGGCATGACACGATTTTGGTGTGCGAGAAATTGTCTGAAAATATTGTCATCTCTAAAGAAACCCAGGTCAAATTCCGAGCTTTGGATCATGGACGTTTACAAACAGAGCTTCTGGTCAGGTATTTACTGTATCAAGTCTATAAGTCTGTGAGGGAAGACAAGTTAGTGTATTACTCAGTTTTAGATGTTCTGGGTGAATTGGGTGGGGAGAGCATAAAAAGTAAGATCAGGAGGGAACTGCACCAGTATCAACTTAAAGAGTTTGTTAACATGATGGTCCAGTCTAGTCCCAGTGATACAGATACGGGAGTTAGCAGAAAGAGAGCTAGAGCTGATCTTTTAGAAGACTATTGTTTGTGTGAATATGATGCCTCTATACTCACTGATGTACTAGCCAAGGATGCCTATAAGTGGGAGATGTTAGCTATCTCTTTGAAGTTAGATCAAAACCAAATAGAAGAATGTCGATCAAAAAGACCTTTTGAGATAAAATTATTTGAAGTTATTTCAAAATTCATTCAAAATGGTGGCGAATTTTGTACCTTGAGCACTGTTGTGGAAGCACTAAAAAGTGATTTAGTGGCATTATATAGGGAAGGATCTAGTCTTATAGATAATTTTATGGCCAAAATTACAAGTTCTTGTTTTAAGAAGCGGACTTGTCCTAGTCATGAGTTTCAAGGTTACAATTCTGGTAATGTGGTGGTAGACAATGGTAAAGCTGCACTTCTAGGGTTTCAGGTCACCAGTACAACCCAGGGGAGTTATCAGTGGTTTCTGAATGGTCAGCCACTACCAGACAGTGAAGTGTATGCAGGTTTTAGCACGCCATTTTTATTTATTAACGAAGTAAACTGGAAAACAGTCGGTGAATATGAGTGCCGAGAAATGTCCACAAATAAATACAGTAAAATGACATTAGCAACCTATGTCTCAGCTATTACTCAGAAGTTCTTTAGCATTTATCGTAATTGGCCCGACATTCCGAAGGACACTTGGCCTCCAGTAAGGAACACTGAATTTCTTAATCTAGCACTAATTTCAAAAGACCAGAAAACCAATGACAATTTTGTTTATACACTGCAGGACAACATGGACGACATAGATGCTCTAAAGTCTAGTATAAATTATGAAGAAGTTTTTGGACAATATGAAAGTGGAGCTCTAGTCGTAGTGGAGGGACGCCCTGGGAGCGGGAAGACAACTTTGATGCACAAAGTCACCAAAGATTGGGCCAAGAGAGGTAATGTTTTAGTTAATGCTGAAGTAGTTGTCTTAGTTTCTCTCCGTCTGTTGAATGCAATCAAGACAGAAAACTTAAGTTTGCAGAGCATTTTTAAGAATTATGTAGAAAATGACGATGAGAGATCTTCTTTTGTAGATTCTATAAAAAAAAAGAATGGCAAAGGTTTGTGTATAATTATCGATGGCCTTGACGAGTATGAAGACGTCAGTCTCAGCAATAACATTATTTTTGATTTGATATACAAAAGAATATTGCCTCTATCCATGATAATTGTCGCTTCGCGCCCAGTGGGCACAGCCACTATTAGACTAAAAGCTCCTGTTACTCAGCGCATTGAAGTTCTTGGATTTACCAAGGAACAAATAAAAGGTTACGTAAATTGTTATTTCAGGGAAAGTGGGGATGCCAATGTTAAACTTTGGAAATATCTGAATTTGCGTGCTAATGTTCTACGCATGTGTTACTTGCCTGTACATGCAGCTATGGTGTGTTTTATGTATGAGAAAAATGGAGAGGAAATACCTCATACTGAAACTAAAATATACGAGGCATTTACAATTTTAACCCTTCTGCGAAAGCCACATAGTTCGGTACAAATTAGTTCTCTGAATAACTTAGAAGGTAGCATGAAAGAGTATTTCAAAAATATTTGTAAATTAGCTCTAGATATGACTTTTCGCAAACAACAAGTTGTTAATGAGTCTCAGACCAAATTTCCGCTCTCACCACCTAATTCTGATAAAGGTTCTCTAGGATTAGTCACTATTGACAGTACTGCAAGTCTGTTTAGAATGGAGGATTTGTACACTTTCTTTCATCTCACATTTCAAGAATTTCTAGCAGCATTTTATTTGACAACAATAAGGGAAGAACATTTAGTAATTGAGGAAGCAAAAAAATCTCATGGGAACCTACAGATGGTGTGGAAATTTTATTGCGGTATAGTCCAATTTAGAGACGACTCTGAAGTACTAAATAATATTATGTCCGACCCAAACACAGACGTTCTATATAAAGCACAGTGTGCATTCGAGTCGCAGCAGCAATGTCCCTGTGACATGTTATTAGAGAAGACTGATACTAATGTCCTCTCATTTAAGGATCGTAACTTTCTACCCACTGATTATCTTGCCATTAGCTATGTTATCACTTCTACACGACACAAGGTAACCTCTTTATTGTTCACAGAGTGTACAATTGACAAAGAAGGTGTGGCCTTCTTTTTAGGGAAGTTACAGGAAGTGCATCTCAGTAACATAACACATTTGGGATACCAAAAGAAGAAGTGCACTATACCCGAGTTTAATAGTCTGCGTTTACTATTAGATCAACTTCAATCAATAGAAGTTTTAGATTTGGATAAAACTCCAATAGGTATTGAGGGCATTAAATGTCTCACTAGGTGGGGGAGCACTCCTTTACCTAATTTAAATACAATAAAAATTGCTGTACCCTTAAAAAATGGCGCTGAACATAATATTCTGGAGCGTTTAAGTTTCAATAGACCCAAACTAAACATCATTCACTATAATGTTACTAAGAAGTCTTATGTGTTAGATGAACTCATATTACTTGAAGCATTCAATGGAAAAATTTTGTGCAGTTCTAATCTTCAAAGTTTGACCTATTGCAATGGAAGATTTCTTACACTGTATCAGAATGGCACTCATTTAATCCAAAGATGTTTGTTAAAACTTGTGTTAATAAACTGCGGCATCACAGATGAGGATGTTTCAGTTCTTGTTAATTTGCTGGCTATTTGTATAAACCTAACCACACTTCAATTGGACATTAATAAAATTACTGATAAGGGAGCAAAAACTCTGTCAGATTCTTTGATAAAATTACATGAACTGACTACTTTGTCTGCTCACTGTAATGAGATAGGTGATACTGGAGCATCATGCTTACTAAGTTCAGTTGCAGGACTGAAGAAGATTCAGTGTTTAGATTTACAATGCAATCCTATCAGTGAAGCCGGTATTTATTTATTAAGTAATATGCTTAAAGATAAAGTTCATGCAGTTCAGTTGTATGTAACTAGTAACCCTCATCAATCTGCATTGAAGTCAGATTTAAAACTAGTCCAGAAATCAGTAGATTGTATATGTGCCAACCCTAAAGATAGTGGAATAATTGGAAAGGCATTAGATTGCTGTAAGAATTGTCCAGAAGTTCACATCAACGGCAGTAGAAACAATTTAGTCTGTTTCACTAATGTAAATGTGAGCAAGAAGTTAGAAGATGCAGAAGTTGTATTTGATTGTCTGAAGTACTGCAATAGGCTAATCACACTGAGTTTTTCTAATAATCAAATTTGTTCAGAAGGTGCAGTAGCTCTAGCCAATAGTCTGAAGTTTTGCACTAAATTACAAACACTGGATCTTGGATGGAACAGTATTGGTTCAGAGGGTTCTGTAGCTTTAGCTAATGGTTTGAAGTTTTGCACTGAATTACAAACACTGGATCTTCGATATAACAGTATTGGTTCAGAAGGTGCAGTAGCTCTAGCTGATGGTCTGAAGTTTTGCACTGAATTACAAACACTGGATCTTGGAGTGAACAGTATTGGTTCAGAAGGTGCAGTAGCTCTAGCTGATGGTTTGAAGCTTTGCACTGAATTACAAACACTGGATCTTGGAGTGAACAGTATTGGTTCAGAAGGTGCAGTAGCTCTAGCTGATGGTCTGAAGTTTTGCACTAAATTACAAACACTGCATCTTAATGGTAACAGTATTGGTTCAGAAGGTGCAGTAGCTCTAGCTGATGGTCTGAAGTTTTGCACTAAATTACAAACACTGCATCTTAATGGTAACAGTATTGGTTCAGAAGGTGCAGTAGCTCTAGCTGATGGTCTGAAGTTTTGCACTGAATTACAAACACTGGATCTTCGATATAACAGTATTGGTTCAGAAGGTGCAGTAGCTCTAGCTGATGGTCTGAAGTTTTGCACTAAATTACAAACACTACATCTTAATGGTAACAGTATTGGTTCAGAAGGTGCAGTAGCTCTAGCTGATGGTCTAAAGTTTTGCACTAAATTACAAATACTGCATCTTAAGAGTAACAGTATTGGTTCAGAGGGTGCTGTAGCTCTAGCTGATGGTTTGAAGCTTTGCACTGAATTACAAACACTGGATCTTCAATATAACAGTATTGGTTTAGAAAGTGCAGTAGCTCTAAATGATAGTCTGAAATCCTACACAAAACGGGTCAATATTTTGAAATGGCCATTAGTAGGGAGCTCGAGCACTTCATATTAACCTTAAAACTGGAATGTGTGCATATCAGCATTGTTAGCTACAGATGGTGCTGTATAGCTTTTGTCTTATTTATTGCACCGAACTGCAAACTTGGGATTATATTTAACTATTGGTCTAGATGCTTGTGTGATCCTGTATATATAGCAAGAGATTTTCCAAAGGCAAACAGTTATTTAAATCAAACCAACAAACAAATTATGTGTTCAATATTGGACGGATGTCAAAGGTTAGTGTGTGATATAATTTGTCAATTCAATGTAGATTTCATACATCAACAAAGTCATAGTTGTGTTTGTTACATGTTTGGGCTCAAAATGTTATACTTGTGTTGTCTGATTTGTGAACATTTTACATTCACTGTCTGAGTTGCTATGCCATGGAGTGGCAATAATACACAGTTTTTTTTTGTTAGTAGAATGCGTAAAAACTTCACAGTTCATATTTAAAATATTTGTGTATAAGTTAATTTTCATTTTACACAAGTGACGTCATTTTGCTATAAAATAAGTGTTATTTGTAATCATATAGACTCATAGTTTTGTAGACTAATTTTGTTAGGAAACATACATTTCTATGAAGAAAAACATTTTCAATCCATCCTTGAAACTTATTCAGTGTCTGTTTACTGAGTGTACAAGCACAAACACAGAGGTATTTATAAGTGGAGGATGGGTCATGCTATAATGGAGATGTGAAAAGTGAAGTTGATTATCATATTTTTTTGTACATTAATTTGTTAATCTTATTTTATTTAAAACTAAACAAAATGAAAGCCCCAAAAATTGTGCAAACCACACACTGGAATTGGCAGAATAGCAGTAGGATGGTGAGCTCACTCAGTCACTGCACTGTGCTGATGTATATAGTTTGCATAGCAATTGTATTTAGCATTCATAGTTTTATGCACTAAAAATATGAATCTAGAACTGCAAATAGGAATTAGGTACTGTGGGCAGTTCATCTAAAATAAAAATTGGCTGTGCTCATTCTGTACAATTCCTCATTCATTCCCCTCCCCCATTTTATACATGTATGTATAAGCTATTAAAGCTAGCTTATCCTTGATTAGCATGACAAATGATTGTTTTCTGTATTGCTTTTGTGCATAATTTTCTCATGGATTTCCCTGGTTGAATGAGTCCAGATCAACTATTTTCCCTTCTCTTGACTTCATTAGAGCCATTACTTAGGCTCCGACTTTTTGTGCTTGTTCAGATAGCATTCAAATCAATTATTGATACTCTGCATACTTTCAATCTTCCAACATCTGTGATATTGCCAGCATAGCAGTTAGAATGGTAGGGGATGTGTTCGACTTTTAAAAATATCAGCATATCCCAGAGAGGCTTTCCCAGAATGAGTAAACCGAATCTCACTGGTTTACTCACATTAAGTTTATTCTGACAGGTGTTGGTTCACATAATGTTTCATTGAATAGCTCAACTAGTACCCGGTGATTAAAACTTGCAAAGTAGAGGAAAGACAGAACTAGTTGTAGCACTCAGATGTTTGCTACGTCTGTAAAGATGGTTAATGTAAGATGGAGAATTCCTGGTCTTCTCAGGTTCACGTTTTTTGCTGAATAATGTTGTGTTTAATATCGCTCAACATTTTTTTCCTCCAAATTCTCGATGAGACTAAACAAACAAACATACAAACATACAACCAAAAATATTACAGTAATATGATTTAGGTAGTGGGGTGCTTATACTGTGCTAAAACTGGATCCATTTATCTTGTTTTCTTATTCTTTTGGCCATCTTTGTCATGTAGGCTGCAAAGGGAAAGAAGTTGTGCACAAGAGTAATTGGTCATGCTTTAGTCACTACTGATCAATCTAAGGTATATTATTATGCATTGTTAATGTAATATAATAGTATAATCTATAGTATCATGTATAAGGTATTTCAGTATAATGTGAGGTATATCAATCTAAGATATGTCGGTATAATAGCAGTAGCTATATTGGTATATTATTGGTGTGTTGTAAAATTTCACTCTCATACGTGCAAGGACAGACTAATCATTACGTCATACTCATATGCACGCATCACATGCTTAAATTGTTTTCTATTACATAACGGTCACGTATTATTATGCAATCTTCACGTGATTAAGAGAACAGCAGTGATTCTTGTTACAAACGATTTTCTAACGTGGTGAACAAGGGAAACCACTCCCTTAGCTGTAGAACAATCTCAGGCAAGCAGAATTCTCGTGAGTAGTTTGTCACCAGAGCTATGTCCAGGCTTTAAGTCTTACTTGAAGTCTAAGACACTGGTGGTCTGGGACATAAGCTAGCAGGAAACAAATTAAACAGACTAAAATGCAACACAAAACATGCACATACAAGTCCAAACTTGAGCCAACTGCACATGTGCAGGCTGGCTCACATTCATACAACCCTTTACCCAATAGAACATACACACCACGACTCGCACGCAAATGTACACAGCAACTATTACAAACTACAGCATGATTTATGATTTGAAAAATTTTAACGAAGTCACTTCTTTAGTTCTCTCTATTCTCTTCATCTCATCTCTCTTCTTTCTCCTTCATGTCAGGGGTGACTCCACAAAAATGGTGGGATTTTAGCTACTTTGTAGTTTGAATTACTTGTGTACAATAGCCTCACTTGCCATTTGTGCTGAAGGACATCACTAGTGTAAGGTATATCAGAGAGAGCATGCACGTCATGAACTAGCATACCATTGTTCATTAATTTATGCGAGCTATTTGGTAGAGTTATTTTATATGAATATATTCATAAACTCTATATCTTGTTTATTACAATATGTGATCATACAGAGCCTCCAACTAGAATTTTACATCTTCAGTATAAATTGAAAAAAATCAGTATTTTCTGCTGCATTTTCAGTATTTTGCTTGCTAGCTACTTAAAGCAAGAACAGATTAAACTAGAACTATTTTTGACTAAGACATCTTTATAGTATCTTTTAAAAATTACCCATCTGAGTTTTAGCTATGATGACAAAGCATTATTTACAGTTGTAATTTCACATAAGAAACATTTTATAGGTGTAGAATGAGTTGAATGAGACCAGTAATAAAGTATGAAAAGAATGACTACTAAAGATTAAACAGGAAATTAGCTAATGTACGATAGTTAAGTTTGGGACTACTTTTTGTAGGATAAATTGTGTTCCATAGTGCATGTCTTGGCCTTACTCAACAGTGCCTCCTCAAATTCTGTTGGTTCACAACAAGAGAGAGTGTTGTTCAAATGACATCCAATTAATGCAGACAAGGTTTCTGTGGAAAGTGATGATCTGTATTCAGTTTTTATTCTTCGAACAAACACTCGCTCACTGTCTGCATTAGACACAGGAGTAGATATGAGTTGCAAGGCTAAAGTGGCAAGATTTTTGTACAGAAGGTTTCCCATTGGCGACTTCATCTTGCTAATTAATATCCAGAAATTGATTGCATCACTGTCAATGCTAGGGTCAATAGTATCATCAATAGCAAACTCACGATATTCTAACTTCACCAGATCTTTTTCAAATGTTACTGGAAAAAAGCTGGCAATAGCATCAAACGAGGAAAGGGACATCTTTTGACTGTTCTTTGGTTCAAGAAAAGCTAGAGTTGACAACATCTCAGACTTAAAATCAAATACTTTCAGAAGTTTCTTAACAAAAGCTGAATAGAAAGTTTTCACACCATGATAAAATTCTGTTACAGATTCACCTTCATTTTCTTCTTGATGAAGAATAAGAGCAGTGGTGTTGTCTCCAACAAACAGATCCCGCACTGGAAGATGATTGCACTCATCAGAATAATTTAACTGGGTCAAATCTTCAGAGTGGTGTTGTATAACCTCCTGTTTAATAAAAAAGGACAAAATTTTTTTCAACAATCTTTTAGTTTCTCCATACAATTTGTGTACAGTTGCTGTAGATGAGGTCTGAAAAGAAGTATTAAATTTGTCAAAAATGGGCAATACATTTGAAAGAAAATAAAACCATACTTTAGTGAGGGGATGTTGTAACTCCTCAAAAATAGATTTCACTTTTCCACTTTTTTCCACATCAGGGTGACTACAAAAATAAGAATAGAGAGGATTCCACATCTCAAGTGTGCGCTGAATAGCATGTCGCAGAGATAACCATCTTATCACTGAGTGTTTAGAAACAACCTTAAACTCTACGGAACAAAACTCAGCGTAATCATGAAGAGATGTGATTCTTTTCACACTGCGGTGAAAATGATAATAAATGTCTATCAGAATTTCATCAATTTTCAATGGCATTGTCTTAGTGGCTGCTTTGACACATAAATTTATTAAGTGACAAATACAATACACATCAACAATTTTGGGTTGCTCCACTCGGAGCTTACTTATAACCCCACCTCTTGCACCTTTCATGGTATTACATGTATCAGAGGTGAAACTCAGTAGATTGCTAAAAGGTAATTTGTATTTCTCTAATAATGACTTAATAGAATCAAATATTCCTTTAGCACTTAAATCAATTATGCCAACTGTGTCCAAATGACGTGTAGCTACAACTTCTTTCCGTGGATCAAAAAAGCGAATTAAAACCGTGAGTAGCTTGACTGTGTCACCTCTCTCATTAGATTCATCACATAACAGGTGAAAAGGAGAACATCTCACACATTCAATAAGGATCAATTGCATCACATATAATTGATTTGGTTTTGGTGTGCTTACAAGAAAAACTAGCAGCAATCTTGGAATCAGGAAACATCGATGAAAAGAGGTCAGACAGATGATCTGATGATTGAAATGACAAATTATGCATTGCAATAAACTGAGCCATTTTAATTTCTGCTGAAATAACTTTATTTCGATGACATGAGCTACTACTAGACTCCCCCAAAAGGCTGGTAAGAGTTACATTTCTCTCCACCTGCAGAAGTTTTGCTCTATGCTTTAAGCTATTCACATGACGCTTGATATCATTAATGCCCCCATGAGAAATGTTAAGAACACAATTACATAACGTGCAATTAACAGACCTGCTATTCCTGCTGCTTGAAGTGATGTACTTTGGTAGTGTCCAGTCGTACGCCCAGTAAGCTTACACCTCTTGTTCTGCGGTGGAGATTCACTACCACTAACCTCGCATGTACCTTGAAGTATTTGCTCACTGTCAGTGTCAAAGACACTACTGCTTGCCCCCAAACTGCTACAACTATCTACAAAACTACTGCTGCTAGAGCTTGAAGTACGACTACTATCAGCCATCATCATTAGCTAGGTAAAAGGACAGCAAATAGGTTTCCGTATAATCTTACCAGATTTCCGTATTCCGTATTTATACTGGAATTTCCGTATAAATACGGAAAAATGCGTCTACTTGGAGGCTCTGATCATAGTCAATTCCAGTCCTTCAATTGTAGCTTCAGTTTACAATAGAAAGCTTTAGAATTGATCTCCTTACCAGGAACTGTAGCTATGTATACTATTTTCCAAATGAATTGATAATAATTAGATTGTCTCTTTGTACTTCGAATTCGTATATTGACACTATCATGTATGGTCGTTGTAATTGATGTAGACAAATTAGGAAGGACAAGAATTCTTGGAATTAGAACTAATCCAGAGCGTAATAGATACAAGTCTATTAAATTGTTATTTTTCTATGCCTTACCAATTAACTTAATGAAGAGCCCTGTAAAGTATTAATGTAGACATTCATAATTAAAATTAGGGAGACAGAATGTCAGATCATCCAGTTCTGTGTGAATTGTCATAATTTGGAATAATTAATGAGCTAGCCAGTGTGTTTTTAATTTGGAATAATTAATGAGCTAGCCAGTGTGTTTTTAATTTGGAATAATTAATGAGCTAGCCAGTGTGTTTTTAATTTGGAATAATTAATGAGCTAGCCAGTGTGTTTTTAATTTGGAATAATTAATGAGCTAGCCAGTGTGTTTTTAATTTGGAATAATTAATGAGCTAGCCAGTGTGTTTTTAATTTGGAATAATTAATGAGCTAGCCAGTGTGTTTTTATTTTGGTAGAAATTCAATGACTGCTACATTTCATCTAATATAATATGTACACAACAGTTGTAATTTATTTAGTTGAAAACTACTGGATCAAATTTCCTGTGTGGTATTTATATGGGAAATCACTACTTATGTGTGGGGTCAGTAATGATGTTTGTGTTTGTAATACTTTCAAGTGGAAAGAATTCAATACACTCTTGCAAACGATAAGCTGGCCTTATTTTTCAGTGACGTATTTTCACGCTTATAAAAAATATATTACTTCGTTCTGTTATATAATAATATGCAATGAATTGCAATTCAATTTACACAAACATTATTTAATATCAACAAAATTAGTAAACTAAACAAAAAAAGTTATAAAAAAGCAAGTCTAGTTGTGGCACAACTACCCCAAATTGAAGTAATACCTTTTATTTTATTAAGTGTGGTTATGATCTAGTGAGTATCAGTGTATAACTTTGAGTAGCTACAATTCACACTTCAGCATAGACCATAATAATGCTTTGAACTAACCACAGGAAACTCAGTTGGCAAACCATTCCAATGTATTATTATTACTATTATGATTATGATTGTTATCATACGTTTGTGTGTCAGTATAATGATGACGGTTTGTGTATTCATAAATAATTTATGAGCTGAGCAGGTTTGTTAAAGCGTCATCATCACCTGAATGAAGGAAAAAAAAAGCGTTAAGTTCAACCCACTCCATAATTGAAGGCAGAGAAGATAAATAAAGTTTCCATCTTGAATTTGAACTTGCGATCATCACCTTCGGAGTCTAGCACACTTGTCACCGGTAGCTAAGGGAATCTTGGAGTGCCTGCCTCACTAATGTTTTGTATCTTCTTCTTTCTTTCTCTTTTTTTCTATGTCTTGCCCTGTCCACAAAAATTGAACTGGATTGCTGTATTGAGTTGGGAAAGTTCACCTACAGTAGCTAACCCACCCCAATTCAAGGGTAGAAGCAAGGCAGAGAAGCAGGAGAATGCAAGGGTCAAGAAAAATAGAAGAAAAGGTGTTATTATTATTATTATTATTATTATTATTATTATTATTATTATTATTATTATTATTACTATTACTATTATTATTATTAGTATTATTATTATTACTATTACTATTATTATTATTATTATTATTACTATGCTTTCCTTCGTCTTCTTTCTTCCTCTTACTCTTCCTCTTTTCTTCTTTATCTTCCCCCTTCTTCTTCTTCTTCTTTTACTTTTTCTTTTACTTCTTCTTTTTCTTATTCTTTTACTTATTCTTTTACTTCTTTTTTTTCTTCTTCTTCTCTCTTCTTCTTCTTCTTCTTCTTCTTCTTCTTCTTCTTCTTCTTCTTCTTCTTCTTCTTCTTCTTCTTCTTCTTCTTCTTCTTCTTCTTCTTCTTCTTCTTCTTCTTCTTCTTCGTCTTCTTCTTCTTCTTCTTCTTCTTCTTCTTCTTCTTCTTCTTCTTCTTCTTCTTCTTCTTCTTCTTCTTCTTCTTCTTCTCTTCTTCCTCTTCTTCTTCCTCTTATTATTATTATTACTATTATTATTATTATAGTATTACTGTCTATAGCTAGTGTATTCTCTGTCAACACGCTAGCTCAGATGTGTATTGTGTTAATGTACTCACAACATTGTAGACATGGTGTTGACAGAGCATACTGGGTGGCAGGGTTGAGGAGGATCACTGGGGGCAATGGATAATTAAGCTATAGCTAAAGGACAGTTCGTATTGTAAAAGACCATATCACAGTATAGTAAAAACATCAGCACAAACTCCTTTTCTGTTTGGAATGGAGATACTCACTGGAGAAATGTGGAGGAGGTGTATAGAGACATGGCAGAAAATATATATTGACTCTTGTCATATTATTAACTACTTCACAGTGACAATGCTTCAAAACCACAGAGTGGACTGTATAGCCATTGTTTTGATGTCGGAGTACAGTATACAAACTCTTTGTGCATTTCAAGCATTAATCACTTCAATAGATTAATGTTTCAAAACAAAGGAGTGCATTATTTCATTATGTTCTTATATGTAACAGTGCACTATCAGCGCTTGTGAGGATTCAGCACACTGTTACACGATTTAGCTCTAATTATGGCATCCGTAGACCACACAGCTCGTGGTTGTGTGGCCATTGTTATTGGAGAAAGTGAGGCTTCCTCCTTATCAGAGTTGGCTGGCCTTTAAAGAATGTTTGATCTAATATACGCATCCATATTAGCGCCTATTTGACTCCTTATTAGTCTCAAACTAGTCCCGATTCAGGTCAGATTTGTCTGTGGGATGGAAGCCAGGAAATGGTTTCATAAAGGCTATAAAAGATTACTTAAAATGTAATGCTCATGACAGTGTCTTTGAAAGCAGAAGCAAGAGGTATAGCTATTGTATTCTATAATCGTCATAATAATGCTACTAGGTACAAACATATGCTAATCGTTTAATATAAATTTAACTACAAAGTGTTTATTTTTGCAGAAGTATGGATAGGACTTACAGTGCTTCAGTTTCAACAAGCAAGCAGCCAGACTTTGCCAGGTATTTGACAATAAATTGATGTCTTGTTCATAGCATATCTTGATGTCATTACCATAATAGTTACACAATAATGTTTTTTATTATAGATTCTATTTCTACAATTGGTAGCTGTGCTCAGCTACAAGCTGAAGGCAATCCAGTATGCTGTGAATTGGACGAGAGAACACCAACAAATTTTTTCTGCACAATTCAGTGCTTCACAGGCTTATGTCGATGTATTGATCGCATCACTGGAGAACTGCTAGATGTACCCAGCTTCCTTGAGAGCGAGAGTAGCACCATTGACTGTGTTAATGTATTTCCGACTTCAGATCCACCCACAACACCTTCACCCCCAGCGAGCACCCAGGCAGTCACTGCTGTGGAGACGACTGATCCACCCAGTACCACTGCCAGCCCGGACCTTCCCACAACTGAGAGATCCACTACTGACCTGCCAACAGACAGTCCCGATCCAACACTCCCACAAACTACAGAAACTTCCGATGGTGTTTCTACTCAGTCTGAAACTGAAGCCCCAGGAACTGAAGAGGAACCAACGAATGATATGTGTGACGATGGCGATGATGATGATTCCAGCTCTAGTGAAAGTTCAAGCAGCAGTCAAAGTAGCAGCAAAAAGAGTAGGAAGTCAGATAGTAGTTCATATAGCAATCGGAATTGTAGTTCCCGGGATTCGTCAAGCTCCAAATCCTCTCGTTCCAGTGGATCGTCATCATCATCAAGCTCAAGTGGTACATCTTCTTCATCATCTGGGTCTTCCTCATCTACATCTGGAAGTAATTGGAAAACCATCATTTAGTTATAATAATATAAAACTTTGACCATTGTATTTCATTTAGGCAAAAGCAAAAGATGCACTCGTGTGACTGAATTGTTGAGGGATGGGTGTTTGCCAAGCTGTCTCCAATTTGATGACAGAAAATGTCCAGTCTGTCGAGAATCATGTTCTCTGTCCTCCGGTAAGCAGTCAAAAGGATATGGTGTGTATAAACAAATAAGTCATTTTTAGTTATGTTATTGTTTCACTATGAGCAATAATTGATTGTAAAATCCTGGGCAGTGTTCACTTATATTGCCCAAAGATGCAATTAACTGTTTTGTTGCTCTATGGAATATACAGGTTTCATAGGAGGTTGCACCTGCAGGGATTCTAACCAGGTGTGCATAAGAGTAGGGGTGTTTGGATTTTATCGCTGTGTTGATCGTAAGTTTTCACCAATAATCTGTGAACTACTTAAAGCACGATGCGTCTTTGTTCTATCTAGGACCTGAGGAAGGAGAAAAGTGTGAATTACCCATGGAAGGTAGTGAGGACTCGATAGCGAGGTATTCTTCACCTCTGTACAGACGACTCAGGCGCATAGGACGCAGACTAGTAGGGGCAAAAGAAAAAATCCTGTTTAGTAGACTTGGCAGAGAAGAACTGGAATGCCAAAATGGAACAGTTTGTGTGGAGGGATCAAATGGCACCGGGATCTGTCAGGCTGAAAACTCTGCGAGTGAGTGAAATGGAACTAAACTTGTTCGGATTTTTAATATTCCCTTTTTATTGATTTAGATGCTTGCATCGCTGCACGTATGGAAGACTCATCAATTACTTGCACAGCGTCTGGTGAATTTGAGCTGCTGCAGTGTGTGGATCTTGGACCTCTGTTTGAATGCCGCTGTGTTCTTCCTGAAACTGGGGAAGAAGTATCAGGTACACAAGTTATTGTGGCTGATATCCTGGATGTCCCAAACTGTGAAGATAGAGGTAGGTCATATTGTAATAATAATGGTGATGATGATGATTACGATGATGATGATGATGATGATGATGATGGTGATTATGATGATGGTGATGATGATTATGATGATGATGATGATGATGATGATTATAATGATTATGGGATGATGATGATGATAATAGTAATTTTAATGACAATATTTCGATAAGACTATTAATAGAAGAAGTGACGATATTACAACATTCCTATTAATAACATGCTCCAATTATTTAAAAAAAATTTCAATGAAACTGACAACAGCTGGCAATGCATTGACTGATGCAGGCAGAGTAATAACTGAAAAAGTATTTAAGATTCACAATACTTTGAATAATGGTTGTGTCTGTAAATTGCAACTTTTTCGGCCTCCGTGTACACCTACACATTAAAACCTGTTTATTAATCATTTACTGTCAAATAATATTCATAAATTACAAGGTACACTTTCCATGAGTTTGTTGTTGTAATCCTGATAGTAATTTCGAATGTTCCGTATTTCAAAATTTTATTTTGTCAGTTTTTAGAAGCTGTATAATAGAAGTTGATGGAGTCACCACTGGAGTTACCCATGGAGAGACAGTGGTAGATGTAGGCCAATGTCGGACATGCACTTGTCAAAATGGTGAACTATCGGACTGTCAGACACCTCAGCAGTGCAGCAGGATTTCAAGGAGCCCAAGAGACTGTACTTATCGCAATCGTATGATTCGCCACAGAGAAAGATATGTGGTCAGTAATTACATAATGGTGTATTTATCACAAACCGGAGATGAATAAAAATAATTATACTTTGTAGGAGGAATGTAACACTTGTGGTTGCTACAATGGACGAATTAGATGTTCTCGGCAACAGAAGTGTGAAGTTAAAGACAAGTGTGCCTCTTGTAATAAGCAGAGACTCTCTCCTGTGTGTGGATCTAATGGAGTGACATATCGAAGTAGATGCCATGCCGTGTTCTGTGAAGGACAGCTGCCTTTCAAGCTCTTCCCTGGAGCTTGCTCTAGGAATGTAAGACTGTATATAATACTAAATTAAAAAGAAAAGAAAAATAACAACTGTGAGACAATTTCAAAACAATAATTATTTTTAACGAATAGGATATATGCTCAAGATACCCATGTGATGTGAATGAAACCTGTGTCAGAAAAGGGGGTATTGCTTGTATAGGAGATTGCCAAAAGGATGACTTCAGAACTTGTGGTAAGTATTAATAATTTTCAGTGTGCTGTCCATATTTCCATACTTTACCATACTCTCTTGTCCCGCCACAGTGAACCTTGGTGAACTTTCATGTCCAAATACAGGAGGTAAATGTTGTAGTTGATTATCTGATTACTTAAGTTTACTTTTTCTTTCTTTATTTAAGATAATGACACAAGCCTGTGTGCCACTAATGGAGTTACGTATCGCAGCCTCTGTCGACTCCTGCAAGATTCTAAAAGAGAATCTGTCGCTTACGCTGGAGAGTGTGACAGCACAAGTTGCTCTGGTGGGCAGGTAAAAAAAATTATGTAATTATAGCAGGAGTCATGATAATTAGCATGATGTTAATTATGCTAGGTATGTGGAACTGATGGAGTGACTTATGACAATATCTGTGCTTTGAGGAGTTTGGCTGGTAACACGCGGCTGGACTACAGAGGAGAGTGTGTGAGCAGAGAAGGAGCAACTGTAGAAGACATTTGTAGCCAGGTTGTAGGAGAGAAGCGCTGCCAGTTCAATGCTAGTAATTGCAAAAGACTTGTTCAGCCTGGAGATGGCTGCTGTCCTGTTTGTGGTAAGCTGACAGTACTAAATTGCTAACAGTAACAGTAACAACAATAAAACCAAAAATGATTATCGTAAGTGACTTCATTCATTCTGGCCTCACCATGTAATGTGCATGATTTCTAGTTTGAGGCTGCTGAGTTTTAAAGTTTCAATTTTTTTTTTCTTTCAGGTGGGCTTGTATTTATTGTTATGGATCTCCTTGCTCTTAAAGAGTACTCCAGAATCAATCCACAGATTTCCAATTTTGATTCCATGTACGGACGTTTCGTGGAGTCGGACATTTTTTCTCAAGAGACGTACACCAGGTGTGAAGTGGAAATCACGGTTGTCAATAGAAACATTCAGTTGACCCTGTCATCAAAAGCATCAGAGGATGCAGAGTTTTGTCAGAGTGAAGCAGAACGCATTGCTGGCGTCATACAAAACCCAAAAGGTCACCTGAGCTTCTTGCCGGATGTCATGCAGTTTGCAAGTGCAGCAGTCGCTTCCACCCAACAAGTGACTCAGGAGGAGACCAACTCCAGCGGTGCCTTGTCATTGTCGATGGCTTGTGCGACTCTTCTGTTGTCATTTTTTTGTGTTTTTATTTAAATTTTCTAAGATTTCATTTTCTTCTTTTTAACCATTTTTTCTCCTATACTATACAGAAAATTAAAGGAGAGCTGTTTGATGAAACTGTTAAACTTAAGCTAATCCACTTTTGTTAAGTTAATAATTATAAAAAGCTCCTTCATAGATATTGTAAATTATATAATCAAGAGTAGTTATAACTGTTGCTGTTGACAACCTAGAGGATTGACGATACTGTGGCAAGATATATTATGGGATAGATAGTTGCTGCTAGATAAATAGGAGAATGCTAGACTTTATATACATACATAATGAAAACTGCATCCACTACCAAGGACAAACAGGATGACAGATCTTGTGTCAAGATTCTTGTGTCAAGATAATCAGTTATTAGGAGATGACACATAGTGTCTGGGGTGGGGTTTGACACCACCCAAGGACAACTATGCCACTACCCAAAGACAACTATGTTTCTGTGAATGGATAGACAAAACCAAAAGAAATCATTCTGCTGCATCTGACTCTGAACAATAGCCTGCACACACACTAATTAGCCTCAATTGTTATGTTCACTACATTCCACACATGCTGTTCATTCATAAATTGTCATTATCTTATCATTCATTCAGTTACTGTACTTTGAAAGAATCATTGCAGCTAGTTCTCTTCTCTGCTCACACTAATAATAACCATTTCTCTCTGCAATAGTTGCCACTACCACAGTAGCTATTACAGTGCTCATGTCAGTTCAAACACAGTCTTGCAGCTTGTGGCACATCCCTCTGACTGTGTCACTTCTAGGACCTGATTCTTAATAGCTAAATGGTTGCTTATCCCTACAATTAGGTTGGTCCTTTGAATTACTTTTCGGAGCATCTATGTATGGGTTGGGTTGCAAAATAATAGAGATAGGTACAAACTTAATTATTTTGTAGAGTCCACTAAATAATGTCAACTAATAGGAATGTACAATGTATTCATTTTATCCAGCTTATAACTCTTCTGTGCCCAGTTTTAGCATGTATAGTTATTTGTTCAAGCAACTGATTACTTCAACACTTTTCATGAAACAGCCATGCACTCTTAAATGCTAACATTGTGTAGATCATTGCTCTAACATCCTTCACAGCATACTAGACAATTCTTGCTGACAGGATTCGCTCAAAACCTCTGAAGTATTCCATCATCAATGTAAAAACATTCACTAGTTGTGTTGTATACTGAGCTATTGAGTAACTTGCTATTCACTTGAAAAAGGATAATTGATACTTAGACTGATACATATTGAATCATTCAACTGAATCCTGGTTTTGAAAACAGTTAACTATCCCCAAAAGCAAGCACACACCATTAAGTTGACAGCTGTTAGTCCAAGAAGCAATAATACTGGAGCAGAGAAATGTCCTGTAAAGTATTAGTACTCCTAATAATAGTGATTTTTTCTCAAGAGAAGATAAATGGAAAACTTTATTATGTGATATCGAAAAGTTCTCTTTTGAATGTGTGTCCACGGCAGCCTTGTCACACTCTAGAAGAATATGTACAAGACAGTGCCAAGTACTTCAAGTCAGATACGCAATTCATATTTCTGCCTGGCTTCCACACCCTCCTGTTACCTTTACACCTGTCAGACATATCAAATGTGTCACTGAAGAGGTACACTGATACTGGTTCCTTAACAGTGATGTGCTTTGAAAGGCTGGTCGTGACTAATGTTGATAATTTGAAGATTGAAAGACTGAATTTAGTTCGATACTTTGAAAATAGCATGGAAAACAGTTCTCTTGTTACTCTGAATAACAGCAGAGAAATTACTATCAGTTATGACACGTTCCAGGGAATGAATAAGACTGGACAAGCCATTTATGCTATTTTATCTTCAGTTACTGTAATAGGTTGCCTCTTTGTGGGCCATTCTGATCAAAATGGTGGAGCTATCTTCGTAAATAACACAAATCTGACAATAACTGGAAGCTCCTTTATTAGAAATGAAGCCAAGAATAAGGGAGGGGCTGTCTATGCTAGAAATAGTCGTGTGAACTTGCTAGGGGATGAAGTGATCATTTTCTCTCACAATACTGGATGTACAGAATGTTTTCACAACAGTTCATTGGAGTGCAATGAAGGTAACGGTGGAGCCCTGACTGTTGAAGATGGTTTCCTCACCACTTCTGGAAACATAACGTTCACTGAAAACAAAGCGAACATTGGTGGAGCCATTGCCCTGTTTAACACTAGCTTTGATGCAGCTCAATCAAATCTCACCTTCATAAGAAATCTTGCCATCATTAAAGGAGGAGGGATGCACATGAAGCAGTCCACAGTGACTGGAACTGATCAAAACATGACATTCATTTCAAACACAGCCAAAGGCTTCTCTCCATTTGTAGGAAAGTGTGCAGCACTATGCATTTTCAACACTAATAGTAAACCGCGGAGCAGCGTAATGACACCCACTCTCTATAATAACTCGGGGGATTACGGAGGGGCAGTATTTGCTGAGCGAACATTACATGGGTTTATCCTGAACTCGGTCTATGCGCATGGTAACTCTGACACCACACCTATTGGCTTCTTCTATACCACAAGCTCAATCAATGGCACAAATCTGTATTTCAATAATAAAGGAAAAGGTGCCATTAATATTAATAATGCAAACATTACGCTACAAGGAGCAAACCACTTTATAAATAATGCAGGAAGTAATGGCGCAATTGGAATTTTCAATCATAGTAGAGTAGCTCTTGAAGGTAAAGCTGAATTTCTCAACAATCATGGACTTCAAGGGGGAGGAGCAATAACAATTATCTTGTCTGAGTTAAGCTTTCGTCATGGAGAAGTCATCATATGTGAGAATGTTGGAGATACTGGTGGCGGAGGAATCAATGCATTCAGTTCAAATATCTTTCTCAATGGAAATATTTTGTTTTGCCGAAACAGTGGTCACAAAGGAGGAGCCATGGGAATGATTTCAGACCAAAACTCAAGGTTGGAAATGAGCGGGGTTGTCATATTTGACAGTAACACTGCCATGCTCGGAGGTGCCCTGCATGCTTCTGGCATTTCTATGACATTATCTGGAGTAGCAAACTTCTCTTCCAACACTGCCAGCACTGGCGGTGCCCTGTATGTGGAATTCATGTCAGTCTTGAATATGAACAAGAATGCTTCACTACTGACAGCTGGAAATGAAGCAGCTGATTATGGAGGTGCAATATTTCATGAAGATTCTGTCACTGATCTGCAATGCAGCAATATTACTGAACTCTACCGGCAGCAGAAACAAGTGTGGGCGCTCCCTACTGCCTTCCTGCAAGTAGAAAGTACAAAATATTGTCCAACAATTGCATCTGTGAACGATTATGCTGGTAAAGATGGATCTTTTCTCTATGGTGGACTTCTAGATCGCTCCAGAATGAAAGATGACACCACACGATTGCCATTCCACTTTTTTACTAAGCACTGTTTTATTAACATTTCGTCATCAAACGATAAAAATCCCATAGCATCCGACCCATATCAGTTGAAATTTTGCAACAACTCTTCACTTGATATCCACAACAGTTCAAGAAATGTTTCAGTCTACAGAGGCCAAAGCTTTTGGCTCGATATGGCAGCCATTGGTCAAGGGGACTACTTGGTGCAAGCTACAGTAGTAGTCATCACTAATTCCTCTGCTTTGTTGAATCTAAATCAGAATACTCAATTCACTGGAAGAAACTGTTCTAGATTGAAGTTCAATTTGTTCTCAGAATTAAATGAGAGTAATGCAATGGAGACTATGATGCTATATCCAAATGGCTTGTGCCAGACTGTTGCAGATTCTGTAACTACGATTTACGTTCACCTCATGACTTGCCCCGATGCCTTTGTTCAGTCAGGGGACAGATGCGACTGTGAACCAAGGCTGAGAAGGTATGCCAACTGTTCCATTGAAGACAGAGTCTTCATATCACAAAGTGCAGGGCCAAAAATTTGGATGAATGGCTTGTACAATAAATCTGGTTCATATAAAGGACTGATATTGTATCCTAAGTGTCCAATTAACTACTGTATGCAGCAGAAAAGTGATATTTACCTAGATTCTCCAGATGTTCAGTGTGTCTTTAAACGCAGTGGAGTTCTCTGTGGAAAATGTGCCAGTAATTACAGCCTCTTACTAGGAGACTCTCAGTGTGGAATATGCTCAAATTATTACTTGGGTCTTATTCTTGTATTTGCTCTGGCTGGCCCATCATTAAGTCTCTTTTTGTCTCTCTCAGGATTATCAGTGTCTTCAGGAGCTCTCAATGGTTTTATATTCTATTCTAACTTGATACAAGCGAACAAAATATTGTTCTTTTCTGATAGAACCAATCCCTTGACAGTTTTTGTGGCATGGATAAGCATGGATTTTGGCTTCAATGTCTGTCTCTACAATGGCATGGATGCTTATGCCAAAACATGGCTGCAATATGTCTTCCCAGTATACACTTTGGCACTTACAGGCATTGTAATTATCACTGGACAGCGATACAGGCTTGTTTCTAAGATAGTAGGACCCCATCCCATAGCAGCATTTGCCACACTCCTTCTTTTGTTGTATAACAAAATCTTAAAGGTGATAATCGATGTTTTTTTCTTTGTTAGTTTAGAGTATCCAGGTGAGAAGTACGTAATGGTGTGGCTGAAGGATGGCAGTGTGCTATATTTACACGTCAAGCACCTAATACTGACTCTATTCACAGTCACTGCCCTCATCTTGCTGTTTACTCCGTATACAGTCTTCATTCTGTTAGGCCAGTGCCTCTTCCGTGTACCCAACAGAAAGTTTCTTCAAGTGCTGAACAAAATTAAGCCAATACTACAAATGTATTACTCTCCCTACAAACCTAAAACTCGTTACTGGACTGGACTTCTGCTACTGCTGCGTTGCTTACTGTTTTTGGTCTTCTCCTGTAATGCCCTTGGAGGGTCTAGGTACAGTCTGCTGGCCATTATTGTCTCCGTTTCAGCCATTAGTGCTCTCAGTTGGCTTAACAAGGGGATTTACAAAGATTTCCACAATGATGTCATTGAAATATCCTTGTATCTTAACCTCATCATCCTGTCAGCAATATCTGCCACATTATCCAAAAGCAAGGCAGCCATTGTGGGAGATGCACTAGTTGCAGTGGCATTTGTTTCATTTTTGGGAGTATTGTTGCGCCATTTCCATGTCAGTTATTTCCATAGTACCACCATTTATGGACACATCAAAAGAGCTGTATTGAGGTTCAAATCCAGTAACGAAAGTGAGCCTTTGGTTGACAACAATTCCATGCCAGAACCAAATGTTGTGTCTCATACGGAAGTACGTGTGACTCCAAGACAACAATAACTTGCCTTCTGTGTGAGCCATTGACTCATAAGATCATTGCTACTAACAGACCATAAAGTAGTTGTTTATCATTGTGAGTGTGTGTATATGAAATAAATTGTGTTTCTATTCAATATAAAAATTTACAACCTAGATAATGACATATAAATTGTAGGTATATAAGTACAATTGATAATGTCATACGTAACTACAGAGTAACAATTTCATAAGCCAGGAGACTTAATTACTGAGTTAGTTTGGCACACCAGGTTAATGGTCTATCAATTTGCCCATTTTTTTTTCTGCCCCAAAACTTAGACATACTGAACCCATTGCAACATATTTCATCAATAACATCTCATCTCAACTTACGTGACTGCACCAAAAGCAATATCAAACTTTCCTAGCTCCCTTAGTATCTTTTAGGGGATGATCTAGCGGTGGGGGGGGGGGGGGGGGGGGGGGGGGGGAGGAGTGAGGGGGCCAGCTCTCCATCCCTCTGAACAAAGTTTATGAAAAAAATATAATGCACAAGGGTACTAATAAGGCGATTTTGTTCATGCACTCTAATTTTATGCTCTTCATTTATAACTAAATGCCCAAATCATTATTTTAATACATTTTATAAGTTTTGACCTAGATATATCTGGGCCCCTCCCTTTCATTAGCGCTGGAACTGCCCCTGTAAACAACTATCCTGGGAATCAACTTGGGAAAATCTTCAATAGTGTTCTATACTTGGGAATTATTAAGAAATTGTCAACTGATCAAGACATGAATCTACCATTATGATGAAATGAAAATTCTCTGGAACCAAACATATAGTCCAAATCCTTAAGAGACCAATTAAGCTGAGAATAGGTATATTATAAGTGTTATTCATAATGCAGGTGCTAGCCATGTAACTAATGATGAAGTATAAAAAGTCTCATTCATAAATCATTAGTTATAGTTTCAGTTGTTCAGGACATTACAAGCATATACTCCCAAGTCACACGAGTAGATGAAAACAGACTCATTAGATTAACTCCTACCCAAGGGATTAACTTCTAGAACTTCAAGAAATGGCTCATACAGCTTTAAAATCTTACCTAGTTCCTCTCTACAAAGCAAATTATGGCTACTGCAAATATATTCAATACATGTGACCATCTTTAATAGTCTGTACACGAGTCATCTGGTATTTTTAGAAAGTCTATCCTGAAGATTAAGAAGGCAAACATTTCTATTCTTGGGAATTATCTGATTAAGACATGAACCCACTACTGTAAAAAATGTGCCTCTCCTACACCATATCCTATGTAAAATAGAGCCCAATTTCATACAGTTAGGGAATTCACCTCTATCTTACACATAATAGGTAAGATAGGCATATTTTCTCCAGTTGTAGGATGTGCTGGAAGTTGTATTTTTGGCCTAGTGTGTAAGACTTGAAATGAAGTAGTAATTATTTGTCCTATAAATAGTGCATTTGCCTGGTCATGACCTGACTGGGGCGGGGCTACTGCTTATGCTGTCTCTGCTCCTGATATACTCATCCTTACATGTTAGATTAGCAATCATCCCAAACAAAGCCACATCTAATTATACTACAATGAACCAATTTGTAGGTCCTCATCCCCAAAATATTAAGCTTTAATAAATTTGCTATCCTCAAAAATTTGGCCAGTATATTGCAGAAATTCAGAGAACATGTATCTCCTGGTACTACTATTTTCACTTCCATTCTTGTCTGAAAGCTATCCAACTCATACACTCTATGTGAAGTCAAACTCTACAGTGACATGTCCAGCTCTTCCTTGCCTGAATTTGCAGCAATACATAGAAGAAGACACTTCAATGAGCTACTTCAGTACTGGAGTATTGTTTGTCTTTCTTCCTGGCATTCACTACCTTCAAATTCCTCTACAACTAAGAGATATCGCCAACATGTCACTGTTAGCAGAAGAGTACCTTTCAGCTACAATTGAAGTTTCTGATGAAATTCATTTAAGTAACGTCAATGGATTGGTTGTAGCTGATTTAAAATTTGTGCTCCTCAGTAAAGATAATCTGGATTTTTCAATTTTTGTAACGTTTCACTCCATGGATGTGATATTCAAATATGTGGCATTTCAAACTCGAAAAGGAGCAAAAGGCAGAGCAATATATTCTGATAACTCATCCATTATCATCAAGAATGGATATTTCAGTAACAGCACTGGAAAAAATGGAGGATCACTCTACATTACTAATCAAAGCTTATTGACAATTGAAGACAGCTCTTTCTTTATGAGCGAAGCTACATCTATGGGTGGTGCAATTTATGGAAAGAACAGCAAGCTTCTTCTAACTGGACTAAAAGAGAACCTGTTTTTATCGAACAAAGCATATTGTGCTGGAGGTGCTATATTTTGTGACCAGTGTAGCATTGTAGCAACTGGGAAAAACAGCTTTCACCACAACAAGGTTCTTGGATGCAATGGTGAGGGGTTGGGAGGTGGTATTGCCATAGAAAATGGAAATTTAACACTATCAGATACGGCTATTTATGACTCTAACAGTGCTGTTAATGGCGGGGGAATTTCATTACGTAAAGCAAATGCAAACTTTACTAAGGCCTTTGTCATGCTTATTTATAACATGGCAATGGACCAGGGAGGGGGAATGTACATTTGCAGAGCTTCAATTAGAGCTGAAAATGTAACTTTTATCGGTAATATAGCAAGAGGTAGGGTTCAATACTCTCTCGAACAGCCTTGTGGTGCCCTTTGCTTCACTAATACGAGCATGAGCTATGAAACAAATATCCTATCTTCAACACTGGTGAATAATACTGGGGACTATGGAGGTGCATTGTTCTTCACCGAAGGAGATGGCTTTACTTTGAGTTCTCTAAATGCTAAGGACCACCCAGATGGTGTTGTGGGGATTATTAATGCAACTGCTAGACTCACTAAAACAAATATATTTTCAAATAATGTGGGAAAGGGAGTGTTCATTATAAGGAATAAAGGCAGCTGTAGCTTTCATAGAGGAGAGTATTACTTAGAAAATAATATTGGTGATGCAGGAGCTATTTCTTTATCTCAGAACAGTATAGTTTTCTTTTATGCAGCAGGAGTGGTGAAACTTAATAATAACACTGGATATTCGTTTGGAGGAGGGATGACAGTTGTTGATTCTTATGTGGAGTTCACTTCAGTATATAGCCTCTATGCTTGCCACAATGAGGGTAAAGAAGGCGGAATGGTGTATGCTGTCAGATCTACTATTCGCTTCTCTGGTAAATGTTTAATTTGTAACAATATAGCAAGCACAGGAGGTGCACTTAGAATTATCTTGGGATTCTTAGATCTGCACAGTAGTGTAGTGTTTGCAGGTAACCGAGCGACACTTGGTGGGGCCTTGCATGCTTCTGGCAGTAGGATTGATATTCGTGACAAATTAAAGTTCACTTCTAATGTGGCAGTAAGAGGTGGCGCACTTTATTTGGAGTTAAATGTGAGCATAACTTTTTTAGGAAACCCCAATGTGAAAACATATAATAACACGGCTTTAGAATACGGCGGTGCCATATACTACAAGGACTCGGTCTCTAACATTCAATGCACAGACATTGGTAAAATATTTAAAGACAATAGGCAAGCACTGGAAATTTCATTGGCATTCTTGCAATTGCCATCTACCTCACCAAATAATAATTGTCCTAAGATAGACTCACAGGGTGATTATGCTGAAAAAGATGGCACTTTCCTGTATGGTGGATTGTTAGATCGTTCCAGATTGAACTACCAATACAAAAATCAAACTCCATATGAATTTTTTTTTCAGTCCAAATGCCGAATAAAAATACAATCAAACAACTCCAAAAATAATATGGTCACCTCTGAGCCTTTTCAGCTACTGGCATGCTCCGGTGCTGTCATAGATGTCAATTTCACAAATACTTTGAATGTGTCTGTGTATAGGGGTCAGACATTTAGGCTGCAAATGGTAGCTACTGGCCAAGGAAATAGCTTAGTTCCAGCCAGTGTGGTCGCGTTAACGAGCTCAACAGCAATTATGGAGATCAGCCAAAACTTGCAGGCTGTTGAAAATGTCTGCTCAAAGTTAGTATTCAATCTTTTTTCTAACCTCTCCAGTGATGAAAACTCAGTTGAAGTGTTGAAATTGTATCCTATTGGTCCCTGTCACGGAACTGGAATAGATGTGACTCAGGTGTACATCAATCTCAAACCTTGTCCTGCCGGGTTTATCCAATCTGTCGACAGGTGCATCTGTGAGCCACGGCTTAGAGATCACAACGTGGAGTGCACTATTAAGCAGCATGCGACGATTGTTCGTGATTCAAGTTCGAGAGTGTGGATTAATGCCACATATGATGACAATGGAAATTACCAAGGGCTAATTATCTACTCGCCATGTCCGAGCCAGTATTGCACTGAAGAAACTATCAACATATCTTTGGATGACCCAGATAGTCAGTGTGCCTTCAATCGTAGTGGACTTCTTTGCAGCAGGTGTATTGATAACTACAGTATTCTATTGGGGAATTCCCAGTGCGGGATGTGCTCCAATTTGTATTTAAATTTAATATGGGTATTTGCATCTGCGGGAATATTTCTATCTGTTTTTCTGGCGGTTTTTAAATTTACAGTTTCCACTGGAACTCTGAACAGCTTCATAATATATGCCAATGTGATTCAGGCAAACAAAGAGCTTTTTTTACTTAGCGCAAAAACTAACCTACTGACAATCTTTATAGCCTGGATAAACTTAGATTTCGGATTCACTGTATGCTTCTTTGATGGGATGGATGCTTACAGCCAGACTTGGTTCCAATTTGCCTTTCCCATCTATGTGTGGAGTTTGATGTGCCTCGTGATTGCCACCAGCAGGTACTCAACTTCTGTCTCAAAATTAGTGGGCACAAATCCTGTAGCCGTTTTGGCTACTCTCCTGCTCATGTCCTACAATAAGCTTTTAAAGGTGATCATTGATGTATTCTCTTATGTGGAGCTCGAATACCCGAACAAAGGAGAGAAAGTATGGGTCAAGGATGCTACTATTCCTTACTTTAGTGTGAAGCATATGATTTTGGTGCTATTTACACTGTTCATACTTGCATTCATTTTTCTTCCATACACTGTATTTCTCCTTGCAGGCCCGTGGTTGTACCGTTTGCCTGAATCAAGATACCTTTCTCAGGTTCTGAGCAGAATAAAGCCTTTGTTAGATTCTTACTATGCACCGTACAAACTCAAGACTCGATATTGGACTGGATTTTTGCTGCTTGCTCGCTGCATTCTCTATTCGGTGTTTTCTTCAAATTCCCTGGGCAGGACTCATTACAACCTTCTGGCAATCATGTCAGTGTTTTCTGTAATTGGAGCATTAAGTTGGCTAAGTAAAGGATTGTACAAGTTTAGGTACATGGACATTGTGGAAGTCTCAGTTTATTTGAACCTCATAGTTCTAGCAGCTGCTCTTGCTACACTTCCTGAATCACATGCATATCATGTGACCAGCATTCTTATAGGGAGTGCACTCGGTACTTTTTTTCTTGTTATTACTTATCATATTTACATCCACTACTTCAAAAGGTCATCGTATTACAACATGATGAAATCCAAGGTAAAATATTTCAAGTTCATTGAAACATATCTGAGTTATGGAGCAGTAAAACCTTCAGTACCCCTTCAATGGGTAGATAATACATTAAGAGAACCTTTATTAGAATTGAGTGACTAGCAACACAACTTAGAAATCCACATTAGCTGCGTTTGTTGTAATGCAAAAACACTAAAATATTTTTACTCCCTGTTTATTTCACTTACTTTCCTTACAATATATTTTCATTATTTACTTTCCAATTTTTCTCATTAAAAATAACATCTTTACTTTAATGCACATGGAAAGAATTATGTATAAAGATGGGGAATAATGAAAGCGTTACCATGAATACTACTTTCATTATCATACAAACTATACAGTTATAACTTCTTGCAATGGGCACTAGTAAGATGGCAACATAATAGGCAGGCATTATCATTTTGGAATAGGAATATGTTTTAAATATACTAAGTCTCGGGAAAAAGAAATGAGTAAAGGTATTGCTGACTAAAGCAAAAGCTGTTATTGACTACAATACATCTCTTAGAGGTACAGGTATAGGGTATAAGGAGTAAAGAACCAGCAATCAATTGCTAAACACACCCAATTTCTTTTTCCTCATAGCTAGCTGAACAATTAAAACTAGCCTGTGTTAAAACATACATTCTGTTCACTTTCTAATGACCACATTGATTAACGAACGCAATTTTTTTTTATCAAGGACATCATTATTTAGTGATTGGTGTATCAGTATGAAAGTTCAGGTATTTATGAAGTGCAATGAGCATAGCTATTCTCATTTCTTTCGTTCATTTAGTTCACTTGTAGCTTCAAATGTTGTTGACGCAACACAGTACCCTATCACATGATTCTGTTGATGTGTTATTGTGATTAACACTCCAGCAAGTAGCCAGTTACCACTTCATTCATCCAATGGAACATCATTTTCAGTTTCAGTGTAATATTATTGTTCAGCTGATATGCAGTGTTCACATCGTTAAATGTATTATTATAAGCATGAAGCAGATAGGGAAATTGTGCCTTTATCAATATAATAAGAGTTCAGCAAGTTTATAGGACATCAATTGATTATTCTATGCTGGATGTAATTGCTCACCTTTTAAACCTTAATATGTTTTTACTTATTGTAGATACTATTCTAATAGCTTCAATGGTAGTCTCCATGACTGTTATATTCATCCTAACAAGTTCTATTTAGCAAGCCTGATCGTGTTTTCATGTAATATTATATTTGGGGTGATTCCGAAGATTGATATAAAACGACTAGGTAGCCATTAAAAATCTCAAATACAAAGATCAATTTATTTCTTCGGGTAAAATGATAATGAAGAAAATTCTTGTATGCTTTATCTCACTTCTAGCTACTTCAGTTTCTACGCCACTTCCCCAAAATGGAAACTATCATCGTTCTTTCTTGGAGCTTAGAATCAGCGATGTACCCACAAGAATTGAGGAGGTGGTAATTTCCTTTCCAAAATTGCCCACTCGTGCAAAAGATGATAAAGTTGACACAATACGGCATGTCCAACTACTTCCATTGGGGCAAAGTCATGATGCTAAGGACATAGTAGAACTCCAAAGTCTTAATGATAATCTTAAAAATCTTTTTAAGAGAATGAACACCGTTTTTAATGAGGTAGGGGGTATAATAGATAATTTGTTTAAGCCACGGTATGGCACTTCCAGTCCTGCAGAAATAATATTAAAGGGTTTAAATTTTTTCCTAACACTAAATGATAGCAATCTTGCATCTTTTCCACTCCACCTTGACGAGCGTAATGCTGGTAATGAGCTGGTGAGTGCAATGAATCAACTGGTTAATTTAATATTAAACTGGGCATCTAAAACGGGGACGAACTTTAATATAGGTGACTGTGAAATCCCTGAGTTACGTGATGATGTACCGGGTGATTTTCAAGCTATAATTAAATTGGTCTACAACTTCATCGGGAAAATTGGTTGCGCACAATTTCATAGCATTCAAAGTGACGCCAACATACCACCTGAGGAAAAAGCTGTGTATGAACGTTTTTTTGAAATAATACCACTACTCTACAATGGCAAGTTGCTTAATGAAGAAGACAAAGGTGCTTTTCGAGATTACATAAATTTGATTCTTAAGAAGATTGATGATTATAACCTGGATGATGATATTTCTAATGGGATCAAGGGATTGATAGAAGTGTTGGCCAGAAGTGTGGGAGGGGAACCATTTACCAAGGATGACCAGCAAAAGGTAGTGAGAAGCATTATTGCTTTAATGCTGGCAAAGATGGATGGAAGAGACTATATTGTTCCTATTGCTAGTTTGCCTATGGCAATGTATTTATACCCAGTAGCATTAAATATTGCTTTACCTAAGCTTAAAACATTTTTATCTGAGAGGGGAGATACTGGCCCCAGTGAAATTGCCAAAAAATATATCGCTTATGGTCTTCCTATGTTACAAGAGTTTATTGAAGATATTCAATCATTGATGTATCAGGTATTAGCAGATTATGTCAAGGCACTCATGGATTCTTCAAATTCTGGGAAAAGTAAATTCTCACTTTTGTGGGACATAATACAATCAAGGGAGAAAGAGATTGACTTCACCAAGCCAAAAAAAATTCTTCAACTTGCTTTGAAATATTACGGAGGGAAACCAGATGAAGGAGTGACCAGTGCAGGCTACACTATTTAGAAGCCAATAATGCAACAAATAATGACTTTGAACATTTTTGTGTGTATAAACTATCATTTGTTGACTACAAATTGTTTGTTAATGTTTTAAAAACGTATTTTCTTGTTGAAGTATTTTTTTAGATTTTTAAGTACCAATTAAGGTTAAAAGTTCATTGTGAAGGCCCAGTGGGCATGATAAAAAAATAAATAAAAAAATAAAATAAAAAAATACAGGCAACAAAAATTAAAAAGAGATTAGGTTTGAAATAATCCAGTAAAGTAATACATGTACAGGTGATTAAAGAAGGTTGAGTCAGCGTCAGTAACAGATAAAAGGTCTTGGAGGAGTTCGGTGCTGCTGAGGCGGCAATTGGTGTGACTGTCGAGGACGTGGCAGAGCAAGGAGTCTCTGCTGATCTCATCCCTCACACACAAAGGGCATGCCTGCATGGCATGGGATGGAAAAGTGATAACCCGCACCAAATTCCTTAGGCCTTCAACACACTTGGCTCCATTATCCAGTGTGAGGTCCCATAGCAGTAGCCATCCAAATGCCCTCTCCACCTCCACCACAATGGACATGTCAGCCCTCCCTTCATGTTGGGTTAACAGTAAGTCACGGTTCCTTGCTGCAATCTCATCCTTGATATCGCGAGAGTGAGGGCAGGGATCGGTGTCTTGTAGAAGGACTGCCTCAGCGAAGTCTGTCCCAAAATACTGCTCCAAGTCCCTACACTCCCGAGCTAGGCAGGTAGAGTTGACGTCGTCTGTCAAAGATGTCAAGGTCTGCACACTCAAAGATACACTGGTCTCATTAGCCGAGATCCTCTTCAGGAAGTTTAGTTTCCTTGCCAGGCACAGCGCTCTAGCAGATCTTTGCCCCGCCACAATGGATGCAGGTACCATTGTGGGAGCTTCAAGAGCCTCTTGCTGAGTTCACCGAGGAAGGAGTCTAGCAGTTGTATCGAGCTCTGTGAGAGGCACCAGTTCTCCGCACCATACAGCAAGATGGGCAGGATGCATGTATCCATTATTGATCTGCCAGATAGATGAGATAGGTCTAGGGCTGCGCGATTATTCGATTATCCGATTATTTCCGATTAATCGAGTAAATGGACAAATTGAATTGGGGCGATGGGGATGCTGTCCAAAATCTATTAATTGGGAACAGCTGACCCTTGGGTGTAGGGCCGTAGGCAGCTGGTAGGGGGCAGCTGGTTAGCCAGCTGCCCCCTCCAGCTACTGCTAGGCTCTCTAGCTGTCCTTTTAGCTAGGCCCATCTACCTGGGTGTGGTTTGCTCTGGGCTCAGGGATCCTAGGGCTCACGTGCATGCAGTGTTTCCACGCAGTGTTTCCACGTGCATGCAGTGTTTCCACGTGTTATTGTGCATTCCTGCAACAAGTACGCCTTCTGAAAGGCTATTCTCCACAGCAGGGCAAATAATTAATTATAAAAGAGCTTGTTTGGACCCCGGACAATGTTGACATGCTGTGTTTTTTAGCTGAAAACTTACCTTGATTTTTAATTACCATTACATATCATAATCAGCCGATTAATCGATTAATCGTGATTCTTTACTTTATGAAAATTGATAATTGCCAATACCCAATTATAGTAATAATCGCACAGCCCTAGATAGGTCACCCTGGAAGAGGCCCATACTCCCATACACAAAGAAGGATCTCCTTGCCTTTGTAACGTTATACTCAATTGATGGCTTGGCAAAGAGGTCGTGATTCCAATGGTAGCCAAGGCATTTGGCAGTGCCACTTGCGTGGAGGATATTCCCATCAACGTTACTGACAGGGTGTTGGATGTTATTGCTTAGACTGAATGAAACAATTTCACACTTACTGGGATTGAGCTGCAAGAAGTTACTTTTGGCAAATTTGAGAACAAGATCGATCTGGGCCTGGAGAGAGGATACTGAAGCAGACAGGGCTCTAATATCATCTGCATGTAGGTAGGCACCCCTGTACAAACCATTCACACACAGCCCCAAAACCCTCAGCGCGCATGCGCAATAGGGTTATAGTAGTCGTCCTGTCTGTCCGTCTGTCTGTCTGTCTGTCTGTCTGTCTGCCTGTCTGTCACGCTCTGATTTTGGAATACTGACAATAGCCAGTGATCTTCCAGTTATGTATCTGTCCTATTATTTCTATTTTTAGTCTGTTACTATGTATGTGAGTATAAAAAAAAAGGGGGGGGGGGGGGGGGGGAATGGGAATGGGTGTTTGTTGAAAACTTTGAAATTGAAATTGTTTTCGTACAACATGAAACGGTTGGGACAAAATAAAGAATTCCTTTTACACCTATCTGTAAAAAACACATGTTCATAAAACCACTGTTTACAAAGCTATAGAACTATATAGCTGAAGTAGAATAGAAGAACCTTTAAATTTTAAACTATGTTTCTGAAAAGTGACTACTGCCTTGTACTAGGTACTTTGCTGATTCAGGGATTGCTGCTTGCATCTGAAGAGATGACCAATACCATTAATTATGTATGCCCCACTGGATGTGCTGAGTCATGCTCTGGTCTACCTTGTGAGAACATTACTTACTATGCCTCTAACCCACCTCTTGGAGCAGTTCGGACGGCTTTCGTATTTCTACCGGGAACCCACTGGCTGGAACAAGATTTCAAAATCATCAATTCTTCGTTCTTTTCTGCCAGTGCATTCAAACACGAAAGGTCAACTATGATAAGCTGCAATGGATCTTCAGGTTTTATATTTAAAAATGTATACTCACTCGCTTTAATTGGATTAACCATTTCCAACTGTAGTACTAAATTCAGTGTCAACCAGACAGCTGCTTTGGTATTAGAAAATGTCGCTGATTTGATATTGGAAAATATAAAAGTTGTCTATAGTTTCGGACACGGAATTTTGGCCATAAATATTTACGGAAACTCAACCATCAGCTTTTGCCAAATCCAGCAGAATCACGGAAGAGGGTTCCACCATGGCGGAAACATGTTGATGCTCTACAAGAATTGCTCACCTGATTTAACCCCAACCTTCATGGCTATATCTCACTCCATATTTTCTAATGGAAGCTGTGTTAACTGTGATACTGCATACAATATTGCTCTGGCCAGCGGGTTGAGTCTGGTTTTATCTTGTACACATGTTCATGTGACTATGTACAACGTAACCATGGCAAACAATTACAACACTGTAGCAAAAGGGTACGGAGGTAACTTGTTCATTCACTTCTTCAATGACATTAATTTCACATCCAACTACATTAACATCCGTGAATCGAGGTTTCTAGGAGGCTCAGCAGGCATAGGTGGTGGCATCTGTACAGTTATGTACACACAAGCTAGGACAAAGAAACACGCTCAAGAAGCCTGTGACAACCATTTGACAATTTCGGATAGCGAAGTGTCCCGAAATAGCGCTCGTGTTGGTGGGGGCTGGCTTATAAACCTACTGGATATTACTACTGACTCTGATTGTCCATCTCTTTCCATTTTAGTTAAAAATGTCACTTTCAGTAATAACTCTGTGAAGACTAGATTCAACACTGTCGTGCAACCGGGTGGTGCTAGCATTTATGTGTTGAGTGGGTACACACTTGATTTCTTGTATAAAGTGAAGACATTAGAAATTATACTACAAAATATTACCATCCAAGGAAGCTTTATATTGGGCCAGCAGTACGGAGAAGTAAAAGTGGCAGCCATTTATTCGGAAAAGTTTATGGGAAAACTGATTTTGTGGGATGTTAAGATTCTTAATAATGCTGTGTCAGGTATTGCCATAATTAAAGGACGTCCTCACTTCAAAGGGACAGTGGTCATCAGCAATAATACTGGTCTAAATGGAGGAGGAATGTCTTTGTGTGATTCCTCTTACCTGACATTAACTCAAAACTCTACCGTTGTCTTCACCAACAATCATGCAAAATATGGAGGCGGAATATACGCTGAAGACCCCTGCATTGATGACAGACCAAGCTGCTTTTATCAGTATATCTATGACCATGGATGTCTGCGAAGGAAAACAATGGAAGACATAGTGAGATGCTACGGAACTCAAGTCATCATGGAAGACAATGTCGCAGAGTATACAGGAAATGACATCTTTGGAGGAAGTGTTGCAAAGTGCAGTTTCAGGAGATTATCCAATCCTGTAAATCGTCAAATATTCTATTCTATTTTCAAAGTGCCTCGCAATACCAATGGCAGCCTATCTGCAGTTTCATCAAGCCCTTTCAAAGTGTGTCTTTGTTTTGACCAACATATCTATTGCTCCATGCGACATTACATCTATCCGGTTGAAGTATATCCTGGAGAGATGATCACAATGGCGGTGGTTTTAGTGGGACAACTAGATGGGGCAGCTGCTGGCATTGTATCAATTAACAATTCCTATTTTATTCCAATAACAAACACCACATCATGCAAGGAGCTGGCATTTAGGGTTAACAAAACATCTAACTCAAGTGCCAATGTGCTGTTTGGAATATCAGACAATGAAAATTCTGTACAAAAAAGCAGACGTTATTCCAACACTGCACCTCTAGGAGTGAAATTGTATTTTAAAAAATGTCCAATTGGATTCGAAGTTAAAAATGGACTGTGCGATTGCTTGAAGAAGATCAGGTCCTCATTCATTTGTCATGTCAGGAATCGCACCATTGAACGGATTGACTATAGCTGGATTGGATACAACAGCATTTCAAACCATGTTTACAAACCTGGCTTGATATACTGTCTCACTTGCCCACTCAACTACTGCAAGCCACACAACACATTGATAAGTGTGTCAGATAATGGAATTGATTCCGATAGCCAGTGCTCAGATTATCGTACGGGAGTTGTTTGTGGGATGTGCCAGAAGAATTATTCCATTACAATAGGAAGTAACATATGCAGAGATTGCAGAGAGTTTAATTTAATTTATGCTTTTTTGATAATCATGGGAATAATCACATTCCATATGATGATCGTCATTATTCTATTCTTGCTTGACCTTAACATCACAGACGGAACATTGAGCGGGCTTCTATTCTATGCCAACATTGTCAATTCTAAGCCTGACCTGTTCCATTTCAGTCATCACAAATACTTGACTATCGCCCTCTCCTGGTTCAATCTGGACATTGGGTTTTCTTTTTGTATGTACAAGGGACTGGATATGTACATCAAGTCATGGCTTATGTTCACTCTGCCTCCTCTGACCTGGCTTACTGTCATCCTCTTGATATTGCTGAGCAAGAAGTATCGCTACATGGCACTGCTTCTTGGAGGTAACTCCGTTAAAGTGCTGGCCACACTTATCGAGTTGTCGTTTTACCAGACTATCCAGTCCTGCATAATTGCCCTGTCCTGTACTGATGTAAGATACCCTGGGAAGAACGGTGCCATAAATAAACATGTATGGCTATATGATGCTAACATAGGCTATTTAGAAGGTAAGCACATTCCCCTTTTCCTAACTGGCTGCCTGTTCTCCATATGCTTACTGGCATACACATGCATCCTGCTATTCATACAGCCTCTAAGGAGGTTCTCTCATTGGTCTTGCCTAAGATGGGTCCACAAGATGAAGCCTCTGATCGATGCGTACACGGCACCACATGTCACCAAAACTAAATGCCAATTCTGGACCGGTTTTCTCCTACTGCTTCGTGTGGTACTCTCAGTTTGTTTTTCTACTCGTGCCAACGAAAAAATCCAGTATGACTTAGTCGCCATCATTGTGGTGTCTACCATTGTACTAATCCTAGCTGCCTTGCTAGGGGGAGTATACAAGAAGACGTACCTCAACTTGCTAAATCTGTCGTTTTTTGCCAACTTAATATTCCTGTCTCTGACAACACTCGTCCATCTCAACAGGACCCACCACTGCTTTGGCTGCCCACTTCACGACACTGACACAACCTACTCAACATTATTGGTCATTGTAGCTCTACTGACTGCAGCAGTGGTTTTACTGTTCCATGTTTACAAGAGATTAAAGATGCTGTGGCGTTGGAAAGTTAAGCGCTACAATTGTATTCCAGATATGACTGAAGATAGAGTATTACATTCTCGAACAGAATAGTGAACACAATGTAGTACCAGACAATGGTTTTAAGATTCAATGATGTTTGTATGATTCAAATTTAGAAATTATCCTACAATAAAATAATTAACTGAAACGTTAATAGTTTTAAGGAGACTACAAGATGGTCACATCGTCAAAATTTGAGATAAAAAAAAAGCATTAAGTTTGGCTTGACCGTCTAAAGCATTAAGTTTAACTTTAGGTCTTTTACTTGGTCATAGTTTTACTACTAAACTGGAAAACAACAACAACCACAAAAATAACAACTGCGGATACAGAGAATTACCAAATTCAGTTTGATCTGATTCCCCAAATAAATAATTGCTAACTTGCAAACAAGCAAGCAAAGTGGATATTTTTAATTAACAAAATAAGAAATTGAGCCAATGGTAGCTCTGCACGAGTGTGATTTGAGCATGCATTATGGAGTTTAGTAATGGGTTTCAGCCCTGGCAGAGCTAGGTATATAAGGCAGATTAATGTAAGCACATTAATTTAAACTTTACTTTAGCTGACTGCAACATGTCACTGTAATGCATGCATGTATGAGACGGTGTTGATAAAAGTTGCACCAATTATTCCCTTTCAGTATGTCATTAGAAAGGTGAACAAACTACAACATGTAACTAAGGACAACATTGACACTAATTGAATAAAATCCAGGTGCTACTCTCACACTAAGTACTACAAGAGAAGTGAGCCAGACAAACATGAAACTTGACAGCTTTTGTACTTCTGTTACCAGCAGTCAGACACTCAATCTATCTTGAAAAATTATGCGAGAAAACTAGCCCAGCAAAGGACTGAGCAATACATTATATAACTATAAAATTGGTTTCGTCAGGCACTTTATATTTCACGGGCAACACTGGGCTATGTGTTGGACTACAGTCATCTAACTTTGTGAGTCATGCTTTTCAGTGTGTGTGTGTGTGTGTATATTCACAGATACTTTGTTAGTCCTAAGTGCCCGTGTGGTTGCTCCATATACTAATCTAATAATGACAAGTGAAAGTGTATGACTTGAGCTTAAATAAACAGATTGTAAGATAAGATTCCCAACTGCGTTGTGTCAATTTTAGAAAGGCAAAAACAGCTTGCTGTGAACACATTGAATGTGGATTTCCAAGTGCAGTAGCGTTTGTCTTGAATTGTACACATTTTATGATTTAGATCAGCTCGATATAGTAATTAATTGTTGGAGAAACTGACTTTCCCATAAACCTTTTCAGACACAAGTAGCCGTGGATTTATAAATACCTAAGCATCCAATAGTACTGTTATTATAATTAGATGGGGAAATAATAATAATACAAATTTTAAAAAACCCACCAACAAACACAGCGTGAAAACCATTTACAACTGTAACAAAATCCGTAAACTGCCTTGATAGCTAATTAGAGTTAACAAAAATTTACAAGGCTGTAGAGGTTAACACACTAGTTATCAATACATACACTAATTTATGATTTTGTTATGGTTGTCAATAGACACTTTTCTGGCACAACAACAACAAATAAGCATCACACAAACTGCAGGTAGGCCAAATTTTGAATTATTTTTCAACAAACAAAATTTCAAATTAAGAATATAGTAAACTAAAAGAGCAATTGAGAAAAATTATTTATTGTAAACAATCTAAACAGGTTTGGTAAACCATGTAAGCACTGCTGTGGTGAAAATACCCCATTTTTCAGATTCTTGCAATACAGAGTGCTCTATGACTTTATTCAACACCAAATATCTACTGCAATGTAACTTCCACCAATTAATTAACTGAGGGATAGTTACTGTAGCGGTCACAGCGGTTTTGACCACTGTAAACAATTTTTGTTAAACACAATAGTGGGAATGACAGTTTATTGTATGTAATTTATTAAACCAAGAAGTTAAAACAACAACAAAACAGCTCACATTAAATTTTGTGTCCTACAACTTTGATAAATAAATTAGACAATATTTTCCACCCGGTCACTTGTGTAACTACTATTCCCCTCTAGATCACCTCTCATATATCACTACAGTACAGCAGACATCTCTCATAGTTCAAGAGACTTACACAAGTGCTATCCTGGACTTGTCTTTGGTTATGCAAAGTTTCCAATTATCATGGCAGAACTTTGGTAGTAGCTTCCAATGTTTGGATAAAAAGCTGTTGAATAACTGTTGGCAAATGCACTGAGAATTTAAGATCTAGATTTTTCGGTTTGTATAATAAAAAAGGATTATTTTTTTTTATATCTTTTATTGCTTCATGCACAAAAATTGAATGTCAAATAAACAAGCATAAAAATATGAATGCCAGAGAATTAGAGTAAATACTCTTATCATGATTTAGTCTTTCTGCTCTTTGCCCCTTTCTTCTTCTGCTTTGATCGCGTATTAGAAATAGTTCTGACATTTCTTTGAGTATTTGTCGGTGTTGTCCTTGCATGGTGTTGTTGAGCTGGCATCTTCTGTCCGCTCTCCAATTCTGAAGCTGTTAGAACAGTCGTTTCTTCTTCTTCAGAATCAGACATGACTACAATAATGTCGTCTTCCTTAGCCTCCATATCTTTCACCACTTCACTTGTAGGAGCAGAATCCTCCATACTCACAGCCTGGTCTTCTTCTGACAAGACAACACTGTCTTCAGATATTTCTATAGAATCGACCACTTCCCACGTGCTAGGTCCGCCCATCCCTACTCTGAGCTCTGCAGTACCAGGACCCTAATTAAGTTACACCACAGGTACATACCTCACTGGCAGACTAGTAAGGCTATGATGATAATTTAATTACTTCAAAAAAAGAATATTCCAATAGCACACTAGTTTGTTTGTTTTTTAATGATCATAAAATCAATGTTATTAATCATTATAATATTACAAAATGATATTAAAATAAAATGATAAGATAAAATGATAATAAAATAAAATGATAATAAAATAAAATGAAAGAATGAAATTAAATAATAGTTTAATAATGCAGTTGGACTTGGTTAACGAATAATAACTAGGGAAATTGTAGCAACCAATCAAAATGAAAAAACAAAAACAAAAACAACCAACCAACCAAACAAACAAAAAAAAAGGGGCAGATGTAAAAAAAAAAAAAAAAAAAGGGCAAGGGAATCTCCTCCTCCCAATTAAGTTCATAATGGTCAAACATACCGGTAATTCAGTCGATGACAACTAAATGCTAACATGTTCTCCTTAATCTTACCATTTATAATCCATTTTTATAAATTTTTAAGTTTTAACCTAAATAGACTTGGATCCCTCCTTATTATTAGCACCCCTGACAAGGAACTTGTACATAAAGTTGATATCTACTAGTTTTGACCTGCACATGACTACGTAGTTATTTCTCAACTTACTATTGACTCCACCAATTCACTGTCGGAACTAATATCCTCCAACCCGCTGCTTCCTTCAACAGCCATCTTTTCTGGCTCACCCCCATCGACTGAAATCACCTCAACCTCCTTCTCCTCACGCTGTGTGTTCAGAATGACGTCAGGTAAACTAAACACAAATAAATTTAAAAATACATAATGTAGTTAAATACAAAACAGCAGATCTATAAAACTAGCTTAACAACTTCTACCCTGTCTTTTGTGCTATTTCTGTGAATTATAATGTTAAAGCTACTGCTAATAGATTATACACTAAAGTCAAATCGAGGAGTACAGCTGGTGAGACAGCTCTTTCCTTTGTAAGAAACCATATCCAATGTCTGGTAAAACCACCCAAAGTTATGAGAGGAAAATCTAAGGGCAGAATCTGTTATACCTTGGCTTCTCTGAAGCCATTTTAACAAACAGTTTCACAAGTGTTACCAATGTACCTCTAGCCTTACTCAAGAAAAAAGAAAAAGCAACAAAAAGAACATCACAACAGAAATATATTTTTTATAATCGTGTATTTTTTAGTGTATTTCATCGGAAACCTGATTTTTTTTCGTATTGTGCCAATGGTCAGAAATAGTCAACTCTTTCATAAGGTAAAGACACTGGCAAAACAACTAAAATAAAGATAGAAGAAAACTTACACTGAACTTTCGTCAGTCTTTTTTCCAGAGAGAACTGCTTTGATCTTGTTAGTGAGTTCCATGCACTTTGTTGCAGCAATCTGAGTACACCTCATGACCTACAGATGGACACACCCACACACACAGCAAGTATGGCCAGTCCAACATAATGGCTACCTCATACAATAACTTACCTGCTCTGGTAATAATGGCACGCCCCCATTCATCTGGAGGACGCACACTTCCTGGTGAGCATTCATGCCAACTATCAGTCGTCCTTCCATCACTTGCTCCTCCTCCAGGCTGGGGTCTACCACCATGTAACCCCTAGCAACACAATATGCACTTACTTAAAGACTTAGAAATGGCTGTAACAGGATGGTTACTGCATAACTTTATTACCCTTCTGCAAAGAAGGCGAAAGAGAAGCACAGAGGAGAATGGTTGACATTGAGAGGCACAGGGTCCCTTTCAGTCACAGGATGCTATTAATAAAGATGATGGAATGGATTAGAGAGTCATGAGGAATGATGTTACAGTATACTCACAATTGTTGCTTCTTGCCCAATCACAGTGACATCAGGTCGCCTGTTGTCATACACACACATATACACTTAAACTACATATTATACTAAAACAACTACTATATTATTTATATATTATATATTGCATGCCAGTAATGACAACGATGACGTGTGTATTCATGAATAATTCATTAGCTGAGCCAGGTTGGTAAAGCATCATCACATTTAATAGAAGGTGATTAAAGAAAATAAGGAAACGATGATTGTAGCTAAATCAGTGAGAAAATGATGGCAAAAGTTTCAAAATAAAAGAAAAAGTTTCACAAAGCGTAAGTTCACAATCTTGATGAAGAGGGACTGAGAAGCAGGAGAGATAAAACATGGGTTGAAAAGGGAATCCATGATTTCAGAAGAAAGAGATAAAGAGAGGAAAGGAGGGAGATAAAAACAAACTGAGATGGCTCAAGAAGAAGGAGAGCAGGAGGGAGAAACTGATGTGACTAAACCAAGTGGTAGAGAATAAATACCTTATGATAGCCTTTTTAATTCGCTAAAGCTAGTACATCAAGTGCCACTGTGTAATGGGATACTTTCTAGTTATTACCACTACAATCAGGGGGTATAACAATTCAAGCCAATTGTTGGTATCGTATATTATATACACATATATATACTAACTAGAGGTTAGAAACTGTTACTGTTGAAATTGAAACTCTAACGAGCTCTCTCTCTCCCTATATCTATATATTATATTTAAATGAAGTCCAGTAACACTTTCAGTACCTGAAATGTTTGAGAGCGACAATGGATGCGATGCTAGCACAATCCAAGATGTTGCCACAGTGATCCAACACATGAAGCTCAACACGAATCTCCCACACCTAACACACACACACACACAGGGTTGGGTGTTCAGATAAGATCATTCTTATCAATAAATACACAGGCAACAGGAAGGAAAGAACACAACAACAACAACAACAACATCAACTATATTTTAGTGCAAGTAAGGCTGAGGATTACAAGTGAAATGTGCGGGTAGCATTGAAACATATAAACCCTTTTAGTGAAGCGTTTCAGATAATGATTAGCACTATTTGATACTTGTTACAAACTTTATAGACATAGTATGTATAATTGTTACTTTGAAAATTGGTGAACAATTTGTTTCCATCATTTAAATCTTACCATTTTTCAAAATAACGATTATATTACCACATCTAAATGGTTCATAAAAATATTAACATAGTAAATAATGAGTCTATACAAGATAATGATCAGTGCTAATTACTTTTTCTCCAGCTATGATACATAGTGATTCTACATCCACTGCTCTGGATTCCTTCTGACATCTCTCTAGTACTCTGTTAATCTCCACAGCTGCTGTTGAAATTCTACCAGCAAATGGCAAAAAATATTTGAAGCAATTTAAGCAATTTTATGTCAATTTACTTACACACAATCACAAGCAAAATAATGTTCATGGACATGACTAATTAATCACATACCCACACCCACACACTTACTTTCCGGTCTCAAAGGCCGGAGAGGCCATGGGAGATAGTTCCACATCAAAAAACAGCAAACCGTCTGTTGGTCTGTGAGATTTGGGAGGGACCACCTCACATGTCACAACTGCATACACTCTACACACACACACACACACACATACACAAATGGTAATACAGAAAAACTTCTCAGCAGATATTAAACTCTTTAATTTCAATACAGAAGACTACTCAACATCCCTAATGCATTGGTATGCTTATCAAACTTCACACAATATTTTTTAAATTTCTACTTAACAATAATAAGTATTGAAAACAAATGCATGTAAAGTCTGTGCTGTTCCTTGTGACACTATTTTGAAATCCACTTGTCTTGAAGAGAAGCTAAAGTGGTAATATAGAAAGGTTTCTTTATTTATACAGGGCAGGGAACTGATTCACAGCTACTACATTTTAACCTACCAAATAAATAAATAAATAATAAAAATTGAATAACATAAATGCAACTTCTTGAAGACATAAAAATTGTTTAGCAGATTAGTATTATGTAGGTTCCCTCTCCTACTTCAAAGACTAACCACAAAGCCTATTGAAATAAATAATCCCCTAACTCCTAATGCCTACAAGAATTAGTAAGACCATTGAATACAATGACATGAAGGAAAGTCGTAATAAAGTACCACAGTTGTAGCTTTCTTTCATTTTACTTACCGTGTTTTTCCAAGGGTAACTTCCACCTCTCCTGGACTCTGACCCAGAGATATGTTGAGGTCTCTGTAGTCATACACGTCTCTTCCATCAACCCTCTACATGCACGCACACACTCATAGAATACATTTCATGAACACACGAACACCCACACACATGCATTTACATACATACATACGCACATAAATACGTAAACCCTTGAATACGCACAATTAAATTTCTAGCCAAAGATTGACAGATACAGCAGAAACCGTGAGAGAGTATTAGGACAGTGGGATATCGGGCATATGTTAAATATATCATGCAACAATACGTAGTTTTACGTGTCCAGGCTTGCTCGCCATTTGAGCTCAAGCACACCACTAGTATATCTATATACACATATACAGCACTTGTGGTGAAATGCCAAAGCCACACATATCCAATTGACCATAATGTCATGTACAACTTGAATGATAAACACATGCAGTTGTTCCAGTTCTTCATTATGTGAATATAGAATATTAAATGAATACAAACATTTCTTAGCATAGACAACAACCACAAATTTCGTCCACATATTTGCAATCCCCCCCTTCCACTCTATTCAACACTAACTACTTACTTTGCCATTCTTGAGAGCGTCTACCACAAATTTCTTCTCGCAAAGGCTCACCAACTCCCGATTCCCTCTGTTCATAGCTGTCTCGTTGAAGAACCTCAGCTTACAGGTCTCAGTCAAGCTACGGCCAGAACGTGCAACAGATAAACGAAGAAGATCTGGAGGAGTGTCTCTTAACACGCACAATTTTCGGACTTTTTTTTTTTAAACAAAAAAACACGTGGGTACGATACCTTACCTGACTGTATAATTTGTGTAAAAAGTGAAGATTCCAACAAGATGGCTCTATTTGGTAAATGGTGAAATTCTTTTTGAGCTAAGTTTGTTATGTTAGTGGTATATTTCTACAGGTGTATCGTGCAGAAGTTCTTTGCAGCACATCTTTAAGGTAATAATAAATTGGTGTTGCCATGGATAAACTTAACTAGCTAGTACTAAAAGGGGTGCTTGTACTAAAGATGGTCCTGAGTCATACCATTGATGGTAGGTAGTTATGTTGAATTTTCCTCCTAGCATGTATTGGTGTCACCATAGCAAGTATGAAAGAGCCCACTGGTTGTTAGGAAACTTACAGCGAAGGAAATTCACTCTCCAATATATTTAATCATAAATGTTGGAGTTACACACTTGAAGTGGCCACCTGGTAGTCTATCCCTGTTTATTGACTTGTGTACTTAAATATGGTATGATCCACCCCTGTTAATTGATTATATGTTAAGCCTGTAATGTCTATTGTATTATTTATCAAAACGGTACTATTAAAAGCTGCTCAGTTCATTGATAGCAGACAAAGGGTAGTTTGTGTTTGTTGATGCAAATAATTGTTAAGAGTAGGCAGTTCATCTTGAAGGTGTGCCAGCCTCAAAATGAATGAGATTTTTAGTTTTCTTCTCTCAAATTCATGTCACTACCACACAGTCAGTGGTGCTGGATGTACTAACTTTAGGGATGCAGAACCGTAGGGTATGTTATCCATTGTTATTATCCTCTACCACTTGGTTTCGTCACATCAATTTCCCTCTCCTGCTCTCTTTCTTCCTGAGCCATCTCAGCTCTTCTTTTCCTCCTTTCTTCTCTTCAGCTCTTTCTCGAGTCAGGATTCCCTTCTTCTGCTCCTTCGCCTATTTCCTTATTCTCATTCTCTCTGTCTTCCATCCATGATTGTGGACTTAGAGGTTTTGTTAAAGTGCTTCCTTTTGATACTGCTGTTCTTTCCTTGCCAATTCCACCTGCATTGAGCTACAAAAGTATTTTCCTTAATCGTTTTCATATCCTTGATCGTTTTATAATGAATGCGGTGATACTTTACCCATTCAGCTTGTGGCAATACTGTACCATTCTGGTTCAACTAATGAATTATTCATGAATACTCACATTGTCATTATGGTAAACTAAGTCAAGTGTTTGAGTCAGCCCAAGCCGGCTTGTTTTAAAGTATAAAAGTCTTTACTGAGGTTTGTAGATGTCATTACAAGCATTGCTAATATGCCGCACATACATACGTCCGTATGTGTACACTTGGTTGGAATGTGAACATTC